>Ga0116231_10002659_pt1 | contig 37354 bp, 25 predicted proteins | sample S1TSphgellanicum_2_FD_89695 | JGI IMG/M metagenome (GOLD analysis project Ga0116231, IMG submission 89695) | Host-associated microbial communities from peat moss isolated from Minnesota, USA - S1T2_Fd - Sphagnum magellanicum MG | ecosystem: Host-associated > Plants > Peat moss > Unclassified...
AAAAACACTTTTAAAAAAAAAAAAAAAAAAAAAAGGAACATAAAAACCCCAAATGCCCATAGTAAGATCATAAAAACCTGATGAAGGTGAAAACCCTGAGAGAGACCAAGCAGCACACTTACAAGGCTAAACCGCAAGGCCTACCAAAACCTCGTATGAAACTTAAAAAAAAAAGGGGGTGAATCAATACCAGTCTCATATGAAACTTTCAAGGAAAGATTTGATACCAGTACCTGCTGGTATGTTCAAAAGCAGATACCCTCACAACAGGGGCTGTGTCATCACAATGGTTTTTTTGTGATACATCTGACACACTCCAATCATTTATGGATAGATAGGACTGTAGATGAATAGTTGAAGATGTGGAGGATATTTCATGATGGAGTTTCCCATGCTATTTGAATGGACATTCTTGTGAACTTGACCCATAAGGAGTCATCCAGGTAACAAAGTGGGCCATCCTCGGCCACAATGAACCAGCACCGACCAGCACAACACAAAGGATGGATGATAAGTGGTCAGAAAACAGTTTTCTGTTGGATTCTGGTTTCTTGACTAACCATGGTGGTTAGCTCAGTTGTTTTTACAATTACCTACTAACAACTGGGAAAGTGGATTGTTAATAGGTAAGTAGTGAAAACAGCACTTACCCATGTATAAACTATAAACCATCTACCTCCCTAGTAGTTACCTATTTCTAACAGAATTGATTACCAAGGTGAAACCAAATATTAACTCAGTTGAGGTTCATCCACAACAGAGTCATAGTGGCCATCCGGTGGATATATGGTGCACTGATGTGCTGGTTCACTGTGGCCGGCCAGCCTCCAGCTTGGGAATGGGGCAAAAGGATGTACAAATTGGGTGAGTTGAGTTAATGAAAGGAAGTTTCAAGTAGGGTAAATCGACCGGTGACCAAACATTTAAGCGCTCAGGGCAGGCCAGATCCAAGGGGAGGGTTCCATTGTTTTTGGTGTTCAAACAAACTTGAACCATTCCTATCAATGTGTTTCATGCACTAAAAATCGTTAAAAAAGAGAGTAGATTTGAGAAAGTTATGACCCCCCAAAGTAGAGGGAGTCAAAAACTAAAAAATAAATCATGGAACATTACAATGGCTAGTTCTCAATCATCCAAAAAATTCCTTGTATATTGCTCTGTTGCTATTAGAGTTCAGAGAGATTTGTAAACTTCAGGTGACACTCCTATAACACTTTAAATCGTTTAAAATGAATTAAAAAAAGAACGTTACAAAGTTTGAAAGTAAGAGGGGTCAAAATGAAGAAAAATGAGAAAAAAAAGTGTTTTGCAAAACCTATTTTCTTTACTGCTCTTTTTTTGGCTCGTTATTGTGCTTTACATTTGAAAGATGATTTGTAGAGCTTGAGAAGGCACTCCTATAACATTTTAAATCACTTAAAATGGAGAAGAATTAAGAAAGATCTGCCAAAGTGTTCAGTCATAGACAGGCAATCGGTGATGGGCCAGTTTACCCTAGCCCTGCACAAGACCTAACTGTTGTTAAGAATCTGTGCCTCTGCCTTCTGGGCTTCATGCCTCTCCTGAACACTACAGGTGACTCACACCTCCCAAGCTGTTTTGAACAAGGGGTGTGTCCCACTGTGGCCTTGCCATTCACATTAAAAAGGATCTTAAGGCAAAACAAGAATTAAGGAAACTCAAATATTTCACCATGCAAAAATATAACCTTAAAAAAACACTTTAAAAGAAACCAAAATCCTTCAAGATATTATAACTTATAACTAGTTTCAAGTATCAACACAAGCCAAAAAACCATCTTTCAAAAATCCTGAAATAAAAATAGACCTATTATGACCTAGTAGGGGCCAAAATCCCTTAAGCTACTATACTCTATAATGAATCTAAACACAATATCCCTTTGCCTTGTAAGCAAGGCCAATAAAATTTGGGATGGTTTTGTACACATGTATATGAGTTAGAAATGCACCAATAAAATACTAGATAGCCCACCCAAAACCATTGGTGAGGCAGGACATGGGTCGTTGATTTTCAGAGTAAAAAGTTTCATACTGTAAAACTCATTGGGCTTTATGGGCATTACATTCCAGACATTACACTATATAATACCGCTTAATATTATTCACACATATATATGCAGACAATGACAATAATATTACTTAGTTCATACAATACTTGTAAGGCATTCTGAAGCTGATTGCCGTATTTATTTAGTTGCCATAATTGGGACAATACAGTTGCCTACCTCTTGAGCTCCTCCCCCATTGTTTGCCCAAAATACTTATATTGGTGACTAATTAATGAAATGACCCTGGGACAATAGGCGTCACTTCACCAATGTCCCTAACCCTACCTCAAGGCATGTGACCTTAAGGTACCCACATCAACAAAGGGTTGAGTGAATGATTTTCATTGAACTAGTGTGAACCCTGTGCATAATGCATAGGTGTGTTATTTCAACAATGTTTGGTTGATGTTTTTGGTTTTTTAAAAAAACTTTTTTTTTCAAACAACCGTTGGTCCCCCCCCCCTCACGACGATTCTTTATATTTTTCCAATTGCTGCTAAACATCGGTTTCCATCGGATCACACTGGGCCAGAGTGATTCAGCATCCACCGGCGCACCATCCATCCACTGGATGCCTGAACATCGGTTTCCATCGAATCACACTGGGCCAGAGTGATTTAGCACCCACCGACGCACCATCCATCCACTGGATGCCTGAACTTGTTGTGAATGAACCTAAACCTCTCCCGTGCCCAGCCCGGCCGTGCTGACCCACCGTCACAGACAGACCAAGTGAATTAATATATATGATTGGGGTTGGCCGTAGGAAATAACATCTAGCATGACTGAGAGAGGAAATTGAACTCACACCACTTACATGGAGGCAAGCGCACCACATCCTCCAAAGGAATCCCTTTATGAGTCAATTGTGGATGAAATTTGAAAGAAACTCTCAAGCACACTGACTTTATTTGTTTAGTATAGTGCCCTAATTGTAAAATATTATTATTCTTACTGCCAAAAGTAAATGAAAATAACATAAAATAATTATTGGGCACCTTGCTGCCAAACCAGGTTAATGAACCGTATTGTACAACCTAGTCAGAAAATGGGTATGCATAGGTTATAAAAATGCCCTGCATGTGAGAAGAGGGTACATGCCTCTTGAGGGTATAGCAAGCAATGCAGAGAAAATAAGTTGAGTTATATTGATACACCCTCTCTCTCTCTATATATATATCCAATGGGTATATCTGGATAAATAATATACCCACACAAACACTCATCAGAACTAATGAAAAACTCTATTATTGCTATATTGGTTACCTTGATATCTTCTAGTCCATAGTCCAAAGCCCACTTTTCCCCCTTGACCAAAACAACAAAGTATTTGTGTCTCAATTGTGGCTTGGTCCACAATTTAAAGCCCATTTTTCAACACAAATTAACCACACAAGAAACATGATGCAAGTACCAAGAGAAATATCCAATACTTGGTCAAGCTTGTGGGCACCATTGGCAACCTTTCGTCTCCCAATGCCACAAATTCAAACTTGTTGTCGGAGCTCATTGAAAATATATGACATGCCTTGAATTTCCCACCACCAAAGACGTTGAATCGGTCTATGTATTTGTGCCATTTGTGCATGGGCACAAAAGGTCCAATGACTCCAATCACCTCTTAGGTTGAAATGTTATACATTTGTGACATAGTTCTAAATCTCCATTTACTAGATGAGTCCGGAGTCAGGCAAGACTATTTCCTAGCACGACATTGTCAACAAAGTGTTATTAATTTCCAAATCAATACTCCTTGAACAACAAAATTGACAAATTTTAGATCAATCTGTCCATTTAGTGGTTGTTAACCAAGATCCAATGGTTGGATCTTCAATAGTAAGTAAATAAATATGGGCATTTTCATTTGAATAAAAAAATAGAATAAAATAAGTGTCCTTTAGAATTAGTCTTATGGTAAGGGAATGGGTTACATGTCACATAATGGTATCCACCCAATATTTCAAAGTATTAAATTGTGAAGATGTTTTCATGTTTTTTATTTTCAGTTAACGACAACTTAATGATTGGTTTGAATAAATAAATGCTCAAAATGCCGTTTATAAGGAAAAAGGGCTTTAGAGGTGAATGTTGTGTCTCCCAAAACAAAATAAAACGCACAAAGTTTGTTAGCTAAACATGACACAAAATCTTCTCAGGTTTTAGGGCCTGATTTTGTTGTTTAAAAAAAAAAAAGAGACACTTTATAATTGCCATAAAGAGGGTAATGAGATTTGTCCAACCCTTTCCTTGTGGTTTATCCCTAGGTTGGTTTCATCTGTAGGTACTTATAGATGATCTTAACCCCTTATGTGGTTGGACTAACTCTTATGAATACATGTAGCATTCAAGAATGGTCTATAAAGTCCCATGCTCTTGGGTTGCTCAATGGATGTGGTCTAGAAACAATTGTCCATCCTTGCATCTTATAGATACATCCAAAAACCTTAAGCCAAAAGGTTCATGGACAAAATCAAAATGGTATGTTAAAACAATCCAAATTGGTCTTTGATTCCATTCCCACATTGTCAAGTGTAATCAAATTGCATTGTTGACACAAGGAAATGAGTTTTGACAATACTATAGGTGTTAAACAAAAGATAATTCTAGTATTTTTTGTGAAACTATCTTAAGTGAGACAAGACATTTCCCTTTTGACAACATGGGCCCATTAACAAATATTTGGCAAATAGTTATATTACAGATGTTAATTAATATGCCAACTAAAGGAGTGGCATTTTTCAATCTAGGGGAATGGCTTCAAAATGCACTTCCCAAGAGGTTTTATATATATATATATATATACTAAAGCATTTTCCCAAGATTGAAAAACTACAACCCCACCTTATCTATAAAAACTACAAACCCATGATGAATTGCAATAGTATTGGAATTAGCCTGATACTAAAATCAAATTTTGTTAAAAATAAAGTCTATAAAACATTTGTCTAATGGGGGTAAATAAAATTGATTATTCAGCATGTCACTTGTTGTTATGCATATCCTTGTGCAGATGTCTTCCCAATAATTAATTAATTTTGAAAGTTCCATTTTGGAAGAAAAAAAATCAGAATATTTCAAAATATTCTTCATTTTCCTTCCCCAAAAAAATTTCTTTTTAGAAAAGTATTAAAAAAAAAGCTTTAGCATTTTTAAAAATAATATAACTTGTACTCAAGTGGCCAAGGTACTACAATATATGTATATCCATGTTTAATACATTTTATGTACCACCAGTCACATAGTACATATTTACCCACATCTGTGTTTCAATTTTCTTCTTTCTCCTCCAGAAAAAAAACCGACACCAGAAAAGTGGAAATCAAATGAAAATTCTGCTGTTTTGTGGTCATTCGATTCCTAGAATAAAGCTTCACATATGAATTTAAGAGCATCCATCCATAGCCCCCATATGTGACCCAGAAAAAATATTTCTCATATCCAAGTTTAGTTGTTTATTTTTTTCAACTTGACCCATAAAACCAAAAACTGGGAGTGCAAATAGGTGGGAGACTACTAATAACAAACCATCTGGGACCAATCATTATGATTGGCCAGTTGGAAACAGGGAATAGCAGTTAGATCATATTTATTACACTCTTCTTTGGCAAGAATTAGGCTTTGCTGAGCCTTTTTCTTTTTTCTTTTTCCTTTTTTGGAGTAAATAAGAAGAACTTATTGCAAAAGAGGAAATAAAATGTAAAATACAGCCACGAGGCCAAAACCAATGGCCATTACTTACCTAAAGGGGCACAAGGCTTTGCTGTGTCTTTTACTAGCCTCAGCTGGTCCAAAAACCATTTTGCTGAGCCAAACCGACATGTTTTGACTTTTCTTCATCCAAATTCATTGTGCAAGGTCACATACTGAGCACCAGCCCTTGGGATGTTTTTAAACTGAGGATTAAAAACTTCCACAAGTTGAACATAAGGGCGAGCAAGTTAGGTGAAAGCATATTAGGTGCAAAGTTCACATCTGTGGGATGTAATACGAATTGGTGAGGTAAAATCTTGGGGTCCATTTTTTTTGGGCAATGTTGTGTTATAATCCACAGGTGGCGATCACCCACAGGAACATTTAGCCAAATTTGGCTAGAAGCTGAGTATGAAAGTAATTATAAAAAAAACATTGTTCAATATTTTTGGCTACCTACTCGAAGCATGTTTAGAATTCTGGCGATTTATTTTCTTAAATTTGGATCGAATTATGGCTATTGAAAGTCTAAAAAAGCACATGGTTATAGCACCTTTAATTTGTAATAATATAACATTTTGGCTATATACAGGCAGCAAACAAAAAGGCTGCTTGGGGTGTTTGGGAGGAGAGAGAGAAGAGCGACAAGAGAGCAGCAGCAGCAGGAGGACACAGAACAATACAGGAGGGACAGACAAAGAAGAAGAAGAAGAAAGAGAACGAGAACAGAAAGAACGAGGGATAGGGAAAGAGCAAGAGCAAGAATCAAGGAGGGAGTTGAAGGATTGTTGAGCAGCAGCAATAACAACAAGCAGCGCCGGGTGTTTTTGGTTTGGCGAAAAACAGTTCAGGTTTCATGTCCGATCACGATATTCAAATCCCTGGCGCCTTTGGTGCGTCTTCTGCTGCTACCGACCACCACCACGACGCCTTTGTTTTGTTTTGTTTTTGTTTTTGTTCTGTTTTTTTGGTGTGTTTGGCCCCTCTTTTGTCTCGTGTATTGTTGTTGTTTTTATTGGCGATTTGTGGCTGGGGCTACACACATACACACACACACACACACACACACACAGATTGACAGACTCTCTGTGTGTGCGTTGAAGCGATGGTGAAAGCCAGTGAGATTTGTTTGTTTTTTGGTTTCCCCTGGTAAAAGGTCGAAGCTTCATTGCTGCGTTGTGTTCTGGATCGCTGTTTTTCAGTGAAAGGGGGCTCTTTGATCATGGTTGTCGTTGCTAGCTTTTGCCGCCCTGTCTGTTTATGGTTTTTCTTTCTCATCCAGGTTTTCTCTTGAATCATGTTTCCTCCTGCATCAGAAAAGCTTTTGATTGGAAGCTGCTGACTGACTGACTCAGTAACACTCGAGGCTTTCTAAGTTTACAGTTGGATTGTTTGTTGACATGAGTGCTGCAGTATTCATGTGCTTTCTTCATTGGATCGTTTATTGGTTGGAAGATGTGAAGGGAGGAGAATTTTGAAGTTTGGTGGTGGCGGTTGTTGGATGATGTTGTATTGTGCGCAGATCCGTTTGCAGATGCAAATGCTGAGGACTCCGGGGCGGGGTCCAAGGACTACGTCCATGTGCGTGTACAGCAACGCAACGGGAGAAAGAGCTTAACGACAGTTCAAGGCCTCAAGAAGGAGTTCAATTACAACAAAATCCTCAAGGATTTCAAAAAGGTATCTCCACTTTCTCCATCTAAATCAACATGGGGTCGACTCATGCTGATTCCCCTCTTTCTCATGTGGTTTGGTTTGCCTTGAAGGTTTCTGAATGGTATTCATGTGACCTTTTGTATGTTTATTAGAACACATTAGGGCTTTCGTTTGATTGGTTGTAATGTGTCTTGCATGTCCCTTGGATGTATCCAAGCAAAGTTGCTTTCTTCATGTATAGGTCAAAAGGTTTTGAAATGTTGCACCCTGGCATCATTCTATGCAGGAGTTTTGTTGCAATGGGACTGTTGTCCAAGACCCTGAGCTGGGTCAGGTATGTCATGGCTCTTGGTTTTCCTGTGCTAAGCATACTTCCAGGTGTGCATAGGAATATAGCAATATTTTATTGGGCATAGTTGAGGCAGGGAGATTTGTTGATGTCATAGAAAAAGACAAGTGGTTTATGGTGTAAGGGGGAATAGTCTGGATAGGAAAAATGAATATAATACTAGGGATTGTTCAAGATTGTGTGGGTTCTGACTCAATAGGGAGAATTGTCCACTTGAGTCTGATTCTCTATGGATACAGGTTATTCAGTTGCAAGGTGATCAGCGCAAGAATGTATCCCAGTTTCTGGTACAAGCAGGAGTGGTGAAGAAGGATTTGATCAAGATTCACGGGTTTTGAGATAGATGTTCATATGTCTGCTTGCCACCTCAGTGTTCATGTGGTGGTCAGTTGAACAAGGCAGTTGATATTGGGCCTCTACATCTTTATTTGTAGGCCTTAAGAGTGGGACGCAGGTGCTTGGTAGTAGTGCAGAAGGAAATGGTGGAAGGGCTTGTCTGGGACGTGGGCAAGGGTAGATTAAGGAGTTGTCAGACTTTCATGTTTGATACCCTTGTCTTTTTCCTAGGAATGGGTTGTGTTTACAGTTAATTTGATGAATATGGAAGGTAACATTACACAAGATGTCCTACTAACTTTGTGCTGCAGTTCTTTGTTATTGGCTGTCTTGTGCATTGCTTGAGCCTCTGTGAAAGGTTGCTAGGTTGCATTTCTTGGCATTTGTGTTTTTAAAGAATGGCCATCATGTGTGGATGACAATACAAAACTTAATAGAATTCTGTAGATCTGATCTGAAAGCCTTTGAGGGTTGTGTTCACCTCTATAAGTAGGATGAATGCCTTGTCATAGCTGCCAAATGAAAGGGTGTCTGTATTTTGCCATCAGAGAAACAGATGATGTAAAGATTGAGAAGAGAAAGGGTTACTCAATGGTTTAAGATGTGGTTCCTCTCTTTGATGAAAGATCTGCTGTGAGCCTTGCATGTTATGTAGAACAAGTTGTACCTATTTGGAGTTTGAAATGGAGGATAGGCATATTAGTCAAGTGAAAATTACTTGTGCAATTTAGAGGAAGAGGACTTTTCTCTCTTGGACCATTTCACAATGGAACCATATGACAAATGCTTGCAGTGAATTGTGACAGGGAATTCAACTGGCCTTGATAATTTCATTGATGATGATTTATTGGAGTAGGTTTAGGTAGCACGATTTTAGGTTTCATAAGTTGTAAGTAATAAGTTGTCACTTGAAGAGTTCCAAACTCAAATCCATTTAGCCCATTCTCAAGTAACGAGGCATGCAAAGGTGTTTTTGGATTCATATTTGTTTAGAAAAATTTCTAACACCATATTCATGAGTAGATTTTCAATACCTTCTCAACCAATTTGCATCCCATTTTTTTTTCTTTAATTGAATTTCAATTCAATCCAATTGAATCTTAATCCAATTGATGAATTGAATTTAGTTGAATTGGAATCAAATGAGTTCAAATTACATTCAATGTATTTGAATTCAAGATGCATGCAATATCATTCAATATTTTCATTCAATTGGAACTTAAATTTTTCACAAAAATCAATTCATTTTTTTATCAATTGATCGTCACCAAGTGGTGGTGCACAACAATGTGGAGCCCAAGTGTAGGCTAAGAGATACTTTGGAACAAAAGGGTGATTATGCTCACATTCTTAAATCATGCATATAAGGACATGGTAGAAACTAGATATTGTACTTGTGCTTGTTTGTTGGTGTTTAATGTTTGGCCAAGAAAAAGAAAAATATGTAAGGGATAATTTGAAGCCACACCTTTATGGGACATTCCATTGGACCATCCCCTAGATTAGTGCTATGGATTGGCCCATCCATTAGATTACTATTATAGTTCCAAAATACATACTCTATGTATTTCTATGTCTTCATGCTTGACATGAAAATTATTTAAAAACATTTAATAGGCAATCCACAAATATGAGATTTTAGGACCTACCCATAATAATGTTTGGGCATGTCATTTTGTGACGATTATGAAATGATGTAATGTTGCTGGCACCTTGATCAAGGCATTCTTTAATATTAATGTGCATATGAATTCAATAATGAATTGATTCAAAACTACCAAAAAGCTCAACCTTCAAAGGGATTTTTTATATAAATGATGTAACTAATATAATTTTCACATATTTAAACCCTTAGAACTCCAAATCATAACCTTAAGTTGTAAATGAATTCATAATTATCCCATATGGAAAGTACTGTCCAAGATATTCACATTTAAATATTAAGAGATAATAATCGATGGGTCAAGCGGCCAAGCATTTGTCATATCTTGCCAATGTTATCATACACATCTAAATGAGATAAATATCAGATATATATGTCTATGTCATTCATACCTACCTCTTTCAAACCTACGATCTTTCTCATTTCACTCCTTTTTCTTTCCAACCTACATGGATATGAAAAGGAAAATTAACATGTGTCTTTTCATGTCCATGTTATGTATATTAAAATATTTAATAACCTATCTCTTTTAAGCCTATCTATATCACCATTTTCCCATTTGCATTTACATGGACATGAAACATTTGACATAAATAATAATGAACTATTGGGAACCATATGGGAACATATAAAGAAAAGAAAAGAGGAGGGATGGAAATTTTTCTTAGTTTGGAATCTTGCCAAAGGGCAAAATCAATCATTCCACTTGTGTGGATAAATAACTAAATCAAGATTTCCATGGTCACAACTAGTATTATGAAAATTTTATTTTATAAGTAAAATATGGCATGTCATCTTGTGTTACCTAACTTATTTAACTTTAAGCTCCCCACATATGCAAAATAAATGGCAACAATGCCTTCACTCTTATTCTCAAAACACCCCTTTAGGAAGAAATTGCAATGTTCATGTAGAACAATTCCTAGATGTGAAGGCACAAGACAAATATTAACATGCTTCCTATTAGGAGCCATCTTCTTGGATGACATTTCATACAAATATGAATAATAAAATTTTAAAAGGAATTTTTATTTAGACTATTTTGGGGAAAAACTCGCCAATTTTTAATAAAAATCATCACATTTCCCCTTTATTTTTGGTTTGGTTGCATTTTTGTATGTATTTTTAAAAAGTTAAAATAGGTTTTAAGAACCTATAACATTTAATGTGAGATCCTTTTTTGGGATATTCAAAACTAATGTTATATAAATTTTTTGAAGAAAACCCTAATTAAAAGCATAGATTTTTATGATGGACCAGTTTTTAATTTTTTTAATTTTTAAAATTTTTGTCGGAGGTATTAATAATCAAGTGGTTTTATATTTTAATTTTAAAAAAAAGGAGTTTTATGTTTTGCATTAGTCCAAAAGGGAAATATTTTTACATCCTTGTGGATTAGGTTTTTTTTCCCCATGAAAAAGTGGCTTGGTATGGTATTAATCACTTTTGCATTATTCCTCAATTTTCCCAAATTGAACTCAAAAACTTAATTTTATTATTATTTTATCTATGCTTATTCTAGCACAAATGAAGTTACTTTTCAAAGAAATGAGATTTGTACAGTAGCTATAAGCACATTCAATTGAACCCATTTTTTCGTCATAATATTTCTTTTGCTATAAAAAATTGCTAAATTTTGTTTCTAATATTTTAAAGAAAAAATCCTAATTCATTTCATTCACACAAAAAGAATAAAATAACTCAAAAACATAGGTGGCAAGTGATGTGTCATTGGGGTTAAGGAGAAAATAAATGCTTTGAAATAATTTATCTCTAATAATAAATATTTTAAACTTTTTTGAATTTGGCTTCAAGTTAAGATGGAATAAGGAGGTGATTTCAACCCCTTATTTCAAATGATTCAAATATTTCCTTCTATGAAATTTAGTGTAATCTAACTTTCTCATTAGACCTTTCCACCTTAGGCATGAACATTTGAATAGCTTAATCAATGTAGGATTAAATTAATCCCATTGTAGAATGTTGAATCAAATTATATTTGGGTTGGTTTACAAATCTATGATACCCCTCCAATCCCTTGGGGCAAATTTCATTTTTAACATAGATAGATCAAGAAGAAAAACCTTACGATGAGAACCCATCCATCAAAAGGACAAGGCAAATGTGAACAAAAGTAGACACAACCAAAGAGAAAAAAAATCAAATAATCAACAAAAATTAGGTAAAGACCTTATGCAAAGAAGACTCATGACAACAAAATAACAATCAGAGATAACAAAGAAGATCTAAGACAAAGAAGAATGTCATCTGCTACAAATTGGTTAGTAATGGAGGTGCACCAGTTATGGTGTGTGGAAGAGATGACGAACCTTGACCAAAAGGGTGTCTTCATTTGTCTCAAGGTCCCCTTCATGGTTAAAATGAGTGCTTAGGTGCAAGGGGTGCATATTGATGAGTTTTTTCTTTTCAATTTTGATTTTGAAAGTTTGGCAAAATTTTAAATTCTTTTTAAAATTTTGATCAAATTTACATATTTAAAAATCTGTTTTCTTTTGTGTTGCCAAGTGCCAATTTGCCCAAAAAAATCATTGTTGGTGAATAGAAGCAACCATCAAAGCATTTACACTGCAATTCCTTTTAACATGTAGACAACCAAATATAGGAATTTGGTGATTTTTCCCATCAATAAATAAATAAATAAATAAATGAGTTTTGGGGATCGAAACCCTCATAAACATTGGTTTTTTGAGTGAAGATTTGCCACTTGGTGACAACAAAAAAGGGGGCTACAAAGGCTTCATAAGGTTTTTTGGGAAAAAATTCATAAATTTTTCATATTTAAACATTTTTTTAAAGCATATCTCTAGATCATAATTTTTAAAATCCCTTCTTTGACATGTAGCCAAATTTGGTTAGGCCATCTTGTAAATGATTGCCAACCCACCTACCTCACAAAACAAAAAAGTGAGAAAAAAACTATAGTCATAAATCACTTCATTTTGAAATTTTGATGTTTAATTTCATTTTTGGACAGAATCTCACAAGTAAGAAAAGATGCCGATAACATATTGAGATGCAGGGAAATGGTAAAAGACATATATGTCAAATAAATAATTAATGATGAAAATTCCATGTCAAAAATTGAGTATTCCAAAGGTTTTTTTTTCCTTCACAAAATTTTCTGTAAAAAATAGATTTTCCCCAAAACTTTTAAACAAATTTTCAAATAATATAATTATCATCAAAGTTGCCAAATTACTATGTTAACAACCATTTTTTCTTACAATATTTAGACCATTGTTTTTAATTTTGACGAATTTTCGCTTTTTGCAACTTGGAAAAATATGGTGTCACCACATTCAAAGGATTTTTGTGAGAAAATGACCCTAAATTTGCCAATTTTCAAAAAAAATTAAAAAATCAAACTTTAAAATTAAAAAAAAAACAGTTCCAGTATGTAGCCATAACATAAAAGGATTCTTAAATTTTTTGTTAGTCATTTATCATCCAAGTTCAGGTTTAGGGTTTGAGCTTAAGAGACTCCTTTATTTTTAAGGAAGACAAGGGTTATAGTATTTAAGTGTAATAAGATAGAGAGGGTGTTAAACAGGCTTGTGTGTATGTGTGAAAAAAAAATGTTATAGCCCAATGAAATTGTTGGGATTCGGTGATTTGAATTTTTTTTCTTAGTTATCTTGACTGAACTAGTAATTAAATGTGTAATAGGGTTTGGTAGATTTCAAAGAATTTTAAAGGGCCAATTGAAATGGTAAAAAGGGACCATTAGTTTTAATATTCAGCAAAATAGGATTACGTATAGGCTTAAAGAATTTTTTTCAGACCAATGGGATTATTGGAGGTCTGAATTATTATTTTTCAATTATCTTGAGTGTAGTTATAGTTCAATATGTAATACCTATTTACAAGGTCCGGGCACATTACTTGTGCACTTTGTTGGCCTTGCCTACCAAGGCAAGGATATTGTGTTTAGGCTAATTATAGAGTACAGTAGCTTAATGGATTTTGGCCCCTAGGTAGTAGGTCTATTTTTATATGACCATTTTTGAAAGATGATATTTAGGCTTGTGTTGAAACTTGAGATTAGTTATAGAGCTTTGATATCTTGAAGGATCTTGGTTTGTTTTAGAGTTTTTTTTTGAAGATTATATTTTTGCATGGTGAAATATTTGAATTTTTCCATAATTCTTCTTTTGCCTTAATGTACTTTTTAATGTAAATGGCAAGGCCACAATGTGACACACCCCTTGTTTTTGTATTGAGAACTCTGGTGATAAAGCCTCAACCCTAATCACTAGAGTAGCGGACTATACTCAAAGAGTGTGAGGAGAAGAGGTCCAATTGGGATTTGAACTCCCGACCTATTTGGCTAACTCACAAAGCCACACCCCTTAGCCAGGGGTAGCACCTCAAATTGTTGCAAGTGTCTTCTTTGTTGCACAATCATCTTCTTGAAAGCTTTTAGCATTGTAAATAAATCATTGAAGCACATGCAAACCCTTGCGCAACAACAAGAAGAGCAAAGATTTAGGGGCAAGAAGTTGCGATCTACTAATCTTTGCTCTCGTTGCTACATGAAGGTTCTCCATCTCCATCCACTTTAGTGATTTGTTTACGATGTTGAAGCTTTCGAGAAGATGACGGGTGTGACAAACAAGGCACTTGCAGCCATTTTGATTTGTTGCATGGACATCTCTCTTGAAGGTAATGGGGCAGATTGCATGAAAATGAGAGCATTGGACATACATGAGCAGTGACATTTGTTAATTGAGAGATGAAGGAAGGTCACTAGTGAAAGTGTGGAGATGAGGAGAAACAAGTGTGAAACTTCTTTGTTGTTTTTTTGGGGGCAGCAGTACGTCATTCAAGTGTGCAGTCAAACATATTAGATGTTGTTTTGTAGAATCTGATGCTGGCTTGGTACAATTTGAGAGTCTGAGACATCATATTTCAGGAAAGGCTTCACATGAATCTCAGTAGGGAATTAAGGTGTCCCATTGAGTCTAGAATTAGAGTAGTAGCAGCCATAAGTGGGTGGAACACCTTTAAAAGTGTCCAGATATTGTTGCTAGAATTGAGAGATGCTGAGGGTGAACATGAAAGTGTTTTGTCTTTGACTTGAGAACCACATGTTGAAGACAAAAATGCTGAATGCATTTGATTAGAAGGAAATTTTGCTTAAGTTTATGGATCCTAATTTCGCAGAAGTTCAGCGCTGGAGAACTGTCTCCATCTTTGAAGAAGCAGATAGTCAGAGAGTAGTGCACTGGTATGGAGATGCTGATTTGCAGACCTGTTATGAACCCAAATTCCTTAATCGGATTAGACTTGGTATGAATGTCGGTGCAATGTGGTGGTTGTGCAGAGTGTTCAAACTGTGTCTGAAATGTGAATTGTGTGCACACAATTTCAGTCCTTACACAGAAGGAAGAAGAACTAAGTATGGGGAGGAAGATAAGGAAAATGTTTGGCAAAGGATTGAATGGATTGCTACCTTGTTCTGCATGTTGGGTGTGGTGAACACAGCAGGAGGTTCTGCTGCTGATGTGTAGTGTTGAATCAGATTGTCCTCTGATGGGTTGAGCCTGGTGGGTTGTGAATTGCAGCAATTTGCTTGCAGATCCGGACTTGGATGTGCTGAGGAGGCATTGTCTTGATCAGTCTATGGCATTCTCTTGATCCAGAAAATTCAGGAAGGAACCTTGTTATGGGAAGAGTCTAATTGTATCCTAGTGTTGTTATGGTGATTCACACTTGATGTTAAGTCAGTGTTAAATGAAAATCTAGGTGGCATCTTAGGTGGCACCCAATGTTAAGTGGGCCATAGCTCAATGTTAAGTGAATGTTAGCTTAACATAAAATTTTCATGGCAACTAGGTTTAAGTCCTAAATGGCTAGCATGGTGGTAGGGGACCTAACCTTAGAGTCCCTAACACCAAGTGTGAATGCACCTTTATTATTGTACTACAACTTGCATTGCAAGAAGGGAGGAGGAGTTCCTTAAAGAAGGGTGAAGTCCCTTTGTGATGAGTGTCCCAAAGTTCAACCAGTAACTCCTCACATAATGAATGGCACTGCCATTATGAAAATGACATCCATAAGGATGAAAAATATTCAACACACTTTTTTTTAAAGGACTGTTCACACTTGGTGTTAGGGACTCTAGTGTTTGAGTTCCTTAACACCATACTAATCATTTAAGACTTAAATGTAAACATGAACATTTTATGTTAAACTAACATTCACTTAACATTAAGCTATCGCTCATTTAACATTGGGTGCCACCTAGATTTTCAATTAACATTGATTTAACATCAAGTGTGAATGCACCATTATAAATTGGAAACACATGGTGGTTAGCATGGTGAAGCCTGATAAGACCCTTCAGTTATGCTGGGAATGTTTCTGTAGTGGACTCCATATAACCCTAGAATGTAGGGACATTAAACTTTGGGCCCCCTTAATGCCACGACCCTACAAAGGTAGGGTCAACAACAAACTTTCTATAACAGAACATCAACTCCAGAAAGGCATCTCAGGATCCATTGATAAGAGGGGGAAAAAATTCAATTTTTTTTTTTTCCCCATCCATTCTTTCTTCCATTGTGGATCACTGGATAGATTGCCTTTCTCTACCAAAAACACATTCAAAAGATCAACAACTTCTGGTCAAGTGATAATTTAAACAAGCTCAGGAAGAGAACCAAAACCAGGGTTCAAGAAGAAGAGGAAGAAATATTGAAAAGGCAGAACACACTCTCATGTCTTTGGAGGTTTTCAATTGCCAGAGGTGAGAAAAAAATGAGTAAACATCGTCAGATTCCTCCTATACCTATTTGGTTTCTAGTGTATAGCCAAATATACAGAAGGATGATTAAAGAGTGTATATATTTCATAGTTGGGTTTTTAGCCATATTTGGCTAAATCTTCCTAGGTAGACCATCGCCACTTTGGCCCCAAAACAAAATTCTTTAAAGAAAAACACTAGCTCTCTCTCGGTTGTTTGGTTCATGCGATGGTGATTGGGTGACGTACATTGTTACCTATGCGGATGACAGAAGGATGAACAGAAACAACAAAGGATGAAAGTCACAATGTGTCACACCTAAAGCTACTGCAACAATAAAGGCAAACGAGAAAACATCCAGACTCCAAAATCATCATAAACAAGGGGTGTGTCACACTGTGGCCTAACCATTTACATTAAAAAGTATCTTAAGCAAAAGGAGAATTATGGAAACTCAAAATATTTCACCATGCAAAAATACAATCTTCAAAAAACCCTCTAAATTAAACAAACCAAAATCCTTCGAGATATTTATAACTCTATAACTAATCTCAAGTTACAACGCTAGCCAAAAATATATATCATGTTTCAAAAATCCTCATATAAAAATAGACCTATTATTTATTACCTAGGGGTCAAAATCCCTTAAGCTACTATAATACTCTATAATGAATCTAAACACAATATCTTTGCCTTGGTAGGCAAGGCCAATGAAAAAAAGGAAGCGGCTTCTGGAAAGAGTAGGCTAGGCTACATACTTTCTTACTTACTTTACTTACTTACTAGAAAAGCATATGCTGTGGAATTTTGGAGTGCACTCAGGTGGAGTATTCTTAGTGCAGTCCTTTACCCACAGAGGATATGCTCCCATATATGCGCAGAGTGCAATAGTATGTGGTACGGGAAAATCATCATTTGATGTGTGCGGATTGAGTTGGGGGCCCAAATGTGGCTTATTTTTTTGCTTTTTTTACAAATTTGTTTTTGGGGGTGTGGTCAATTTTGTGATGTAGTAGTAAAGTGGCGATCATCCATAGGAGATTTGGCTACAAGCTAAATGATGAAAGTAAATTTATTTAAACTCCTTCTACATTTCTTTGGCTACTTACTTGGAACCATTGTGTAGATAGATAGATAGATAGATAGATATTTTTGTGATTTTTTCTTAAATTTTGGTCGAGTTCTGGCTATTGGAAATATTTTGTTAAATGACTTGACTTTAGCCATTTTAATTTTTAATCTCGCTTTTTGGCTACATTTATATATGTATGTAGCCAGTTAAAAAAGGCCTGGAACTTCAGGCGAAGGAGCAAAATGAAAGAAAGACGTGGACTTCCTGACAACAGCATCGCCGGCGAAGATCCCTATTCTGATGCTCTCTCTCTCTCTCTCTCTCTCTCTCTCTGTGTCTGGTGCTTCTGCTTGCATCTCCTCTTAAGAAGGTATTTCTCGCCCTCGATTTTGTTGGCCGTGAAGTCTTGTTCCTTCACGAAATCTTGACTCATCAGATTGCGCGGTCGTTTTCGTTAAGTACTCACGCGCCGCGCTGTGCCTCATCTCGTTTTGATTTGGGATCTGGTGGTTTTTTTGTTTGTTCGGTAGCGGCATTGATCGGGCGTTTGTTTGCCGTGCTTTGCTTGCATGCTTGTGAAGCTGTCTCTCTCCCAGTCCTTAGGGTTGATTGCTGGTTACTTGTTACTCTGAGTGTTTGCATTCCGCGGATTCAGTTCGATTTCTCTTCTTCTTCTTTCAGTGTTGCTGCGTAGTAGAAAATAAGAACGTTATCTGTTTTCGAAAATAAGCGATTTGTAGGGTGGTGCGCACGCACTCTCTTTCTTTCTTTCTCTGTTCTCGAAACCTCTCTCTTTTGCTGTGTGAAAATGATTTGCGGTTGCACGGCGTGTTTCGAGTTCAACGGCAGGACTCAGTGTACTCTGCGTATGCAAGTGAAGTCGCATTCCTAGTATAAACTGTGAAGGTCATCATCCTCGCCTCGGTTCTCCCCTCCTCCCTGCCTTGCCTGCGGCTCGATATTCACCGAGCTCTTCTGCCGGATCGTCAGTTGTGCGTTCTGCTGCCATCGGGCTTGTGAAGAACCTTTGCCACTTTTGCAAGCAGAGCGCTTGTCCATCTATAGCAGCAAGAAGACAAGGATGAAGTTTGGGAAAAGATTGCAGAGCCAGATTGAGGAGACTTTGCCAGAATGGAGGGATAAGTTTCTGTCGTACAAGCAGCTCAAGAAGCGTCTGAAGCTCATCGCCGCTCCCGATTGCTTCACGGATGCTGCATTCGATGCTTCGCCTTCCCCTCCACCCCTTGGTAACAACAACGGGGATCATCAGTCCCGTGGTGCTTCTGCAGTTGATGCTGTCGATGAGGAGCTTCGTAGGGCGAGGAGCGAGGCAGGAGGCCCAGCAGCTGTACTACAATCAACCTTGTTGCATGACGAGCAGTCGTCCAAGAGGATGAAACGGCCGCCTGTGGAACAGCAGCAGCAGGCTTCTCTACAAAAAATCCAGACAAATTGTTGCGGTAAATGTGATGTTGAATTTCCTGGAGGAGGAGGAGGAGGAGGCGTAAGTGGACTGTGGTCATCACCAGAGATTGAGTTTGTGCGGCTGCTCAACAACGAGCTCAGAAAATTCAACATGTTCTTCATTGAGAAGGAGGAAGAGTATGTTATTCGTCTACAGGTATAGATCTCATGCTGTAGCCATGCTTCTTCATGCACACTTCATACCTTCTCTCACAATTGTGACAGTGAAATCCCTATGTGTTAAGATTGCCTTCTTCTTCCATGTTGAAAGCTCTGAGCTTGAGCATGTGTTCAATGCAGTGGTTTTGTCTGAAGGTGGAAGATGGTCTTCTTTTACTTCCCTTTGAGGATCCTGTAGTCTGGCTGCTAGATCTGTTATGAATCTGTCAGTGGGAAGGAAGGGTATCAGTTGTATCCAGTATAGCAGACATCTAATCTCCAGCCTGCTGAAGAAGTGCTATCTGGCAGTCTGCATGAATCAGACGGTGAAGGCTAGAAATTTTTGGAAGGGTGGTGTGAAAGTGCTGCATCAAGTGGTAAAGGGTGCACACTGAACCCAGAACTCGATACTGGTGATTATTTCTCTACATGATGTAGGATGCTGTTGTCTTTCCCCTGCAGGAACTGAAGGACAGAATAGAGAGGGTGAAGAGGCAGAGAGGAATGAATTTTGATGACCCATTACAGAGTGTTGGGGATGACGAGGTGCTGAGGGTTTTCAGAGACATTGTTACATTCCATGGTGAAATGGTTCTGCTGGAAAACTATAGCTCTCTGAACTATACAGGTATGCCAGAGCATTCTAAGCATTGAAGTTTGAACCACCAATCATCATTTTGAGATCTGCATAATTTGTATGAGAATGTCTTTCCTGGTCATTTCACACATTATTTGCCCCCTGAGTGTCTTCATTTTGTTCCTGTCTAGTTCTAGCTCTTGACTCTTGAATTGGTAACAAATGCAGGGCTAGTGAAGATTCTGAAAAAGCATGACAAGCGCACAGGGACAGTCCTGCGAATGCCCTACATACAGAGTGTGCTGCTACAGCCCTTCTACACCACAGAGCTTCTTTCGAAGCTGGTTCAGGAGTGTGAGAGAAACTTGGAGTCTCTTTTTTCTGTGTCATTGGAGACTAGCACCCTCCTTAAGCAGGGAGATAGCCATCCAGGATCTCCTTTTGACATTCTGCACCAATCACAAGGATCTTCTTGTGAAGCTGTGGAGACTATCTATCGCAGCACAGTTACAGCCCTGCGCACCATCCAGGATATTCGACAGGGAAGTTCAACACAAAGCATTTTCTCTATGCCACCTATGGGCCCTGTTGAAAACAAAAATCACAAGAAGGCTGTCATCAATGAGACAACAACCACTGCAGTTGCAGTGATCCAGTAAAGCACATCAAACAGATGCAGATCACAAGAAGAAGCTTCCAGTCTTACTGATGGTAACAGATTGCAGTAGCTTCATGCAAGTATTATTTCATGCTTTTTCTTACAATGAAACAGTTTTGTTCTTCCAGTCTCATCCAAGGATGTGATAGCTGCTGAACACCAACACCCTCTTGTTCACCCAAGACATAAGTTTTGGGGTCTGGTTAACATTTCTGTACATGCGGTAGCTTGAAAAATGGTGTCAAAACTGTTTATAACTTGGTGCTCATATCTTCTGTTTTATATGCTGAACTTCTGTCCAAATTTTTATATCTATGTCATTAATGTGGGACTGTTTTCAGGGACAGGAAATTTCTCATATATCATGGGATGCTCTACTTCTGTAGAGGTGAGTACTGTTGGTTCTGTTGGGTTCTACTGGAAGTTCTAGGTTGAGAGAGCACGGTGATTTTGAATTATGGTTTAGGAACAACAACAACAACAGGTTTAGGAACAAGATGCTTACTCCACACAAATACCAGCATGGGTATGTTCATTGTTGGCCATATCTTTACTAAGATGATCAAGGTTTTCCCATAACATCTTTGCCCCTAGTTGAAATTCAAAATCTCTCTTTGGCCAAAGTAATTGAGATAAAAGTGTAATGCTCTTGGGAAGATCTTGAGGAATACATTGGGAACTTGGGGAACCTGGTGCAAACTTGGCAGGAACCCCTTGAAATCATTGGCAATGTAATTGATGAAGGGTGGCTACTCCGAATTGAGAGCAGAGAGGTTAGCCCTAAATGTCTGCAGTCTTTTACTTGGTAAGACTGACCTTTTTGGCAACTAAAAATTGCTCAAAAGTAATGAATCAATGAAAATGAATGCAACTACCAATACCCGTTTTTCTTTTCTTTTCTGGGTGTGTGGAGCGCTGATTGTTAACATATCATGTTCAAGAGGAAGAAAGCAGAAAGATCAATCATTTCAAAAATCATTTTCAAGTTACCCAACATCTGATAGTCTTTTACTTCCCACAAAATTTTGGAAGGCAGATGTACACCCCAAGCCAGGGTTTTTCTTTATTTGAAACTTTTGAATTTGTGATATTAATTAAAAATAAGGTGACTTCTTTCCAAGAAATTAGAAAAACTCATTGAATTCACACCAGAAAAGAAATAAATGACGGAAAAAATTCAGAAAAATAAGACTGACTCCAATTAGGACATGAAAGGCCAAAAACGGGCAAAGGCTGTCATTGTGCAATGCATATAATTCAATCAAAACTTGGCTTTCCTGGATAAACCACATCAGTGATTGAATGCATGATACATAGGGTATGTCGTATGAAATACATAAAGGAGTATGAATCAAAAGAATGAACAATCTCTCAGATCTAGCATGCAAAAAGCTAACATGTCAAGCACTAGCAAACAAAATGTCATGGGAATATCCATCTTGTGAAGAGTATAATCTTGATGAAACTTTTTGGTACCAATGGCATTTTCTTTTTGATTGTCGTGTCAGTGAATCAGTATCTCCTTGCTGTGTGCATTTTCATTTGGGGACAAACAAATCAAGCCTTAAAGAGAAGCCTTCAGACTAATAAGATCTTAATCTATTAAAGGTTTGTCCACATTTGTGGTAAAGTGATGTTAACTGGACGTTAGAATAATGGTAAAATACAAGGTCCACACCTAGTGGCATCTGATGTGGTAGTGGATGTTAGAATAATGTTACAAAAAACAGTAAGTTATGGAAAAAATGTTAATTTATCACTAATAATTCACAAAAATGAAAGATATAATGTTAAATTGGGGAACCAAAAAATGGCTAGGTAAGTCAATAATAAGTTACAATTTGAAAAAAAAATTATCATGCATTGCATCACGTATAATCACACACCCCTGATGATATTACGATTTCTAACCTACAAACTTGTCATGTCAAGCACGGAATGTTGACTTCAACAACCTTTAGTGTGATTGCAATTGTATACCAAGTAAGGGATCCTTTCAAGTGCAAGCATGATTGCATCCATTATGATTTCCTCTACGCTTGCACCTTGCCACAAAGGGACCTTATGACTGTAATGGATTTACAAGGCACTAACAACATCACCTAAACTAAAAATTGAAATACTTTTGGTTGTTTCTTGCAAAATTGAAGACAAGTATTATGATCAATTGAGACATCTACTAACTTCAAATCAATTTGCAGAAGAATATGTGGAGATTCACATACCTAAGAGATGTGGTGCATTGCAAACTAGAAGGAAAGAGGTTAAGGAACACAAAAAAAACAAAGGTGGTAGATTTTCAAGAGGCAAGAAAACCATCACTCTTGATCTTGCTTCAAACTCCACTTGCGAAGTAAACATTAAAAAGCCATGACAATTGAACTAGGAGTATGAAGAGGTCATTGCCTTTGTTCATGTATATAGAAATGAATTCATAGCTATGATCAACATGGTGGATTTCATAGACTAGTTTGAAATTGCTACCTCCAAATGGCAAAACATTATGCATGTAGTTAATGTAAGTGGATATTTGTTGCTACAAAAAAATGGCAAAGACTTTTACAATGATTTCAAACATATTTTCAATTACATGTCATGAATATGAAACAATACAAAGTATTGGGATTTAACCTTGGTAGAGAAGGTAGCTTTAAATATCCTTCAACATTGCAACAAAGTAATGTATGAAATGATAGATTCCTTCATGGGGGGCTAGCGAATGCTACATCCTCCTCACGACATGAAGTCTATAAATGACAATGCATTCAACCCTCTTATGGTGTAACTAGAACCTCATGTAAAGATTTATATGCTACCCACATTTCCTTTGCCATTCACCTTGGCAAGGCAAATTGTGTAACCAAATTTGCATGCAAAACAAGTTCCAAACACATAAGTTCCAAATATTATAGTGAGGAGTGTACAAGCAATTTGTTTTGTTTGTATTCATGTTGTTTTTGGGAACTTTGTGAACTATGTATGGCTCAACTGGTACCTAGCCCAAGTAGGAAAAGAATTGCACCTATGAATGTTGTGGCATCATAGACATGCAAGATAAAATGTTTGGTGTTTGTTTTGAAGGTTACATTGTCAATAGGTATGGGTATGTAGATGTCCTTGGAAGTGGGTTCAAATATATCCATTGTGACTTAGTAGATCCACTTGGATATTTGACAATAATTTTGACTATAACGTCCAACTTTGTTTCTATCTTCTCCCCTCACTTGACTGTGGGGTCTTTCATATGGGTGTTTAATTTCAGGGTCACTTTCATAAACAAGTTTGAAAGAGGAAATTGGGAATTTGTATTAATAGTTGGGGCTACTATTATTATTGAATAGATTGACCCTTTTCCTATTGCATGTGCTTTGTCCCTACACATTCAATTCTAGAATTTATTCAAAAGGAAAATTTGGAGGAGTTAGGAACCATGGAGTTAATGGTCATTAGGATATATGGGCAAATGCCAAGGCTTTTATCCTAGTAGTAGCAGATGGGTTGGGCAATATTGATGCACATGCATTGTCATTTTATCTTGAATTCTTTGCACACTACATGCAATTGGTTAAGATGTATAGTATTGGCAACCTTGCAACATTGTTGGTAAAAAACATTGGAAGCTTTTAGTTTGGTGAACAACATTTGTTAACTAACTTTGTTACCATCTTTGTGATTCCTGCTCCTAATGCTATAGTTGTTAAAAGGTTGATTGAAATCCACAAGAGGATAAAGGGTTAAGATTTCGCAACCAACTTTGAGGTATGTTCAAATTTGAAATACTTATGTGTTGAAAACTTTCTTATTAGGAAATAAGAACAATGTTGTGATTACAAGTTGTGGGCACATTAATAATCCTAATTAGTGCAGCTTACTTCAAGAACGTTTGTGAAAAATGTCATATCCCATCTATCATAAATAGAGACGTTAGTTACTATTGCTAGGTCTATAAGTGTACAGTTTTTATTAAATTTCAACCTTGCATTGCTTGCAAAATCAAACAAATTAGCAATGAAAAGTTTGACTACACATTGTGTGACCCTTGGATTGAACCATTGCTTGGACATAGGCTTATTAATCCTGAAGATTTTTTATCAAACCATGGTTTTTTCCTTCGCCTATTTAGAGAAAAGAAACATGAAGGCAAATTTGTCTTAAATCCCACAACATAGGTTGTGGGTTACTTTAGCTTGAAAAAAAATACAATAGGGAAAAATGCATAAGCAATAGAAGAGTGGGAAAAAAGTTCCAAAAGAAAAAGCTTACAAGTAGAGGAAGAAACTTGTAGTTCAAATTAGTATGTACAAATGACAACTTAGTCAAAGGATCACATTTTGAAACTTCACTTCTACAATTTGATGTATTGTTCTTTTTGTGGACAAGAACTTATTGTACATATTTTGTATGTACATAGTATATTGATTTTTGAAATTTTACAACTTGAATTGTAACTAAAACTTGAATATGTATTCATTATAACTTGTTTTGAAGTTGGAAGTTTGTTTAAATCAAATCTTGGATTCAAGAACTTATTTGAAGAACTTGCAAATTGATTTGAATTCTCTCTTGCACTTGCATAATGGGCATGCTTTTTGGCTAGGACTAATTGGGGGTCTATTGGGATTTGTTTATGTGACTTAATCAAATATAAATCAAACCCTCTCATTGATAGAGAAAATTCAAACAATTCATATTTAAGTATCAATCTATTGAAAGTTATAATTTATTTTGAAGTTGGAATTTTGTTTGAATCTATAACTTTTTGTAGAAATTTTGATTAAATATGTAATTTGATGATTCAAGTACTTGTTTTGAAAAACTTGGAACTTCATTTGAAAATCAAACCTTGTCATTAATAGTGAAATTTTAAAGTATTAATCTTTTAAAATATCAAAGCATTACGAAAATTTGGAAAAGTTGACCAACAAATAATCTATAGAATTAAACTTCTAAAGATAATATTTGAACTCTTTAGGTAACATTAAAAAAGAAGAATTGAATTAAAATTGGAAACATGTTTTCTATATAAAAATAAATAAATAATTTATAAGAACCAAAAATAAAATAAAATATTAGGAAAAAATAATTTATAAAATATATATTGATATTAAAGTTTAAAATTGATTTGACATACATAAAATAGAAATAGAAATTTCTTAAAGTTCAAGTGAAGATTTAAATATTCTAAATTAGATTTTTAAAATTGATCTCAAAAAAAAAAAAAAATTTGGAAAATTAAATTGATTTCAATTTTCATTTATTTTTATATCAATTTGCAAAGATAAATTTCACATAATTTTTGAAACCCAAAATTAAAGATAATCAAATTGAAAATTGAAAATATCACATATTGAAAATAAATATTGAATTAGCCAAACATGGTTTGCAACAAGTTCAAAATTTTGAATACAAAGTAGGAGATTGTTTATTTGATTCAATAGAATATTTATTAAATTATTCAATAAGTTTGAAATAAATCTGGAAAAGATAGCATGTGTTATTTACAAGAATGTCTAACAATTGGTACACCTCAAGCATTGGAATGTTGTCAACATGAATTAAATTTAGAATTTTTGTAGAATTTACATCATGGAATTGCAACAAACAAAGTTACTTATATACAAAAAATGTCATTACTTGCTTTGAATGGAGGACTGTGGGGTGATTTCATTACAATATATTGGATATCAAAATATTTACAATTTCCAATTCACATTTGGAACAAAAATAATTGTCAAATTATGATGAATGTAGGAAATGAAAATGTAAACCATGTGTTAAACATATTATATGCAAACAACCATTTTGAACTTGCTATAACATGTGATCCCATGATAAATTTTTCAAATATTCACATTTGTGATGCATATAACACAAAATTTAAAAATCATGAAATTAATGAAGTTCAACATAAACAAAAAGGTTTAATTGGAATTTTGAATTAAATAATTTTTAAATAATAAAAACTCATCCTCAATGATTGCCACTAGATATTACATTAGCTTTCATTCAAAGATATCCATATTTGGGCTTTGAACACATCACAAATTAAACATCATCTTAAACATTTAAAATTCATGTCCTAGGAAAATAATGATCATGAAATTCATCTTTTTCAACCAAAAAAACCAAAAATCCTTGAAAATATTATGGATTTTCTCCCAAATGTTTCATTTAATTCACTAGTTGTTCCACCTACTATTTAGCATGTGAAATTAGAAAAAATGTCAAAACAAATTTAAAAGGATGTCAAACAAATGTGATGTCAAATGTGATAATATTGTTAAAAACAATCTTATTGATTTAACAAGTAAAAATTCTTCAAATCCTATTTTAATTAAAGAAAAAATAATTCCGATTGAAAAAATACAAAATAAAAACAATATTAAAGATAATGTCATTGGTTTTTCAAGTAAAAATATTTCACATCATGTTTTCAATAAAAAAAGAAACAAATATGGGTTGTGTTTTTCCTAACAAAGATATTTTCAAACCACTCAATGGGATTAATAGAAATGAAAAGCATCTTAATAATTTTGTCCAATTAACGAAAGAAAATCCAACTTCAACAAAAAAAGAAGAAAAAACCTTGACCAAAAAATTGACTACAAAAATATTATTAAATAGAAGAAAGATACTGAAAACATTGATAAACATGCATGCTATTGTTGTAAAACATTATGTTTCACATTTCAAATTCCTTGTGTTTTTAAATTATATTTTAATAAAATGCCTAATGATTTTTAAAATGAAAAAATAGAAGACCCTATATTTATATGTAATTCCTATCTAAAGAAAATTGATTGTGGCAAACAATTGAACATGACTTTGCGTGAACATATTACAAATAATTAGTTGAACTTTAAATTTGTTCCAATTTAAAATAAAATTGAAGAACGTTTGATCGCACCACATTTTGCATTTGCACAAATATTTGAACTAAAAGGGTATGGACAATATGGAACGCATGGAAACATTGTTAACTTTCCAACAAATTTAGATTTGGTACAAACTATATTGCCTTGATTGTCATATGATGATAGTTCAATTGTAGTATTTTTAAAAAAAAGTTAGAATACAAATCCATATACATGTCAAGTTATGTTCATCCTAACATAATGATAAAGGCATTACAAGAACTTCGCCAAAATCCATTATATAAAAGTGCAAAAGTTTCAATTATAGATCAAACTAGCAAAATTTAGTGGAATTAGCAAATACAAATGAAACTACAAAGTTAAAAGAATACACAATTGATGCAAATTTAAAAATAAAAAAACTAAACACATTTGAAAAAATAGTCAATGAAGATTGCACAAACACATTAATGCAAAATATTTAAAGTCTTGAACATGTTATTGATGACAATGACAAATCGCCAACAATAGTTCTTAGAAAAGGTTCTCAACTTCTTGGATTATTTTGTGATGCACATTCTAAAAAATACAATTTTCCAACATTATTTTATGGGCATCCAAGACCATCACTTGCATGTTCTTATCAAAAGATTGTGCAAGCAGAATTAATTAGTATAAATAGAAAGTTTGCATATCATATAAATAATATATATTTTGAAATAATCAAAGTTCTAATTCATTGTATATTATATTGTGCATGGATTCGTATTTGTAAAACAAAATGTTAGACCATGTGTTAAAAGTTAGTGATGTTTCAACTAATGTAAATTTATATAAAATATTGAATCAAATTTAGGATATAAAGAATTAAGTTGCATAAGAACATATCTGACTTATTTGGATTGTCTTCATAAAGATGTGTTTGCAATGATTACGCAACTTGGCCCACCAACATTCTTCATGACATTCACAATAGGTGTAAACAATTGGTCAATTCTTATAAAAACATTAAAAGAATTATATGATCAATATATTGGTGAAAATTTAAGAATAAAAAAGGATGATTCATTAAGTATTAAAGAAATTGTTAAAAATGATCATGCACTTGTGCACATTACTATGAACATAGAATGAATATTTTTCATAAACTTATCCGAAATATTGATTTGATATTTGGTAAGGTGAAAGATTATTTTTTCATGAACGAATTTCAATTAGGAAGTTTGCTTCATGATCATGGATTATTGTGGGTACAAAATGCTCCTACATTTGGTGTTTCAAAAAATGAAAAACTTGAATGTTTTGTAGATAAATATTTAACAATTGATCAAACAATGCTTCTAATTGAAATTCATAATATGTAAATACATCAACTTAAAAGAACATGAAGAAAAAAATGTCAATTAATTTGTCGATTTCAATATCCAAAACCACCAATGAAACATATAAAATATTATTACTTTTAGATGAATAAGATTGTATGCCAAACCAAGGTGAAATTAATATTCAAATTTATAAAAAGCTTATCAACATGGGATTAGGTGAAGATATTTCTTTTGAACAATTTTTATTAGATTAAAAATTAAATGAAGAAACATATATCTTCTTGGATTACATTACACAATTAACCAAATGATATACATACAAATGTATTTGGAATACATGCAAAACTCTTGTGGAGAACAAATACAAATGCATAATATATCGTAGATCCATATGCAGCAACATCATAATGTAATTCTTATTTAACAAAAATAGATAAATCTATAACTCAAAAAATGAAAATCATATTAGATAAGTGTAAACATGAACAAATATAAGCATATGAATGCATTAAAAAACTAGGAAATGCATTTTAAAAATGCGCAACAAATGTATATACAATAAGTTGTGCATATAACATTATCCATACCATTATACCATTCAAGAAATTCATTTCAATTTATGAACATTTGTCAACAACAAGATAAAACATTTGTATTATTATCACAAAAAAAAAATACAAGGCTTATCTCCAAATTTTATAGAAATCCATTGTAAATCATTAGTTGATAAGTATATCAATCGAAATGAAAGATTGAATGATTTGTGTTTAATAGAATTTGTAATTAAATATGATACAAAAGTAAATAAAAGATGCAGTAAAAGTAAAATGATTTGTTGGATTTCATTCAATCAACATAAAAATCTAGAAAATCGTTATAAAGAATTAATACTTTTATTTAAACCGTTTCAAAAATCGGAATTCAATTTCCAAAATAATTGTGATTCATGGAAAAATCCTTATATGGAAATATATATATATATAGAAAAAAATGAAAAAAAATTGTATATAATTTGAACCCATCCAACAATTCTAATATTGAATGGGACAATTTAGAATCACAAGTTAAAGAATAAAAAGAAAATTCATCAAACAAATGGATGGGTTTGAATGAAATAATTGATAATGCAAGTAATACACATAAAAATATATTATTCACTAATATCAAAAAAATTGAACCATATGATGTATCTTATGAAAATTTTGCATAATCAAAAAATAAAAATGTTAAAAATAAATTGTTAATGCATAATGTTTTTCAACGAATAGACAAATTCATGACATACAAAGAGTTTTCTTCACATATGAAACAATTGAATAATGAACAAAAAATTATTGTTGATTATATCTTATAACAAATAAACAAGAACCCTACAAAACCATTTCATATTTTTCTAACAAATGGTGTAGGGATAGGGAAAACGTTCACCCTCATGTGTATTATACAAAACATGTTACGATATTATACTAAACAAATTACAAATGTTGATCGTTTAAACCCAAAATGATGAAATTAGCATACATAAGAAATTAACATTTAACATTAATGACACAATGATACATTTTGAATTTGCAATTGCATTGAATAAAAATCTAACAAAACTTAATGCATTAAGTGATGAAAGGTGGGACACTTTTATAAAAGCATATGATCAACTTTGTTTGCTTGTTACAGATGAAGTATCTTTGGTCAGCAATAAAATGTTGCGTATTATAAAACAAGTCCATAATGAATATATGGGTGGATTAGATATAATAATGACTAATGACTTTTATCAAGCACCCCCTATTCGAGATTCATGGATTTAAAACCAATAACCAACACTTTTAATATTATTGCATTAAATTATTGGTTAGAATATGTACAATGTTATTAATTACAAGGAGTGATGTGACAAGATGATATAAAATTTATTAACATATTGAATAGGTTTAGAATTGCATCACAAATAATCAAAAACATAAAATGTATGAACAATAATTGTTTAAAAGACCCCACCAATGGATAACACTTTAGCACATTTATTTTACACAAATGTTCAAACAATTATGCATTAAAAAAATGTATTTTGAAACACATTAGGTGAAACATTCACATTCTTAACATGTGATGTTCATATTGAAAGATGCCTTTTTCATTTTAAATTATCAAATTTACCATTTCAAACGGTTGGTTTGCATTACGAAATTTTGGTTAAGAAAAAAATGTTAGTGGAATTATGAAACATCCAATGGTATTGTGAATGATGCTAATGGGATTTTTCAAGATTTTATAGAAACTATTTCAAAATCTTTTGTTTGGATACATTTTCATAATCCTTAGATCGGACATAATACACGAGTAAAAACTTTACAAATCTATGATGAATTCCCAGGGTTGGACAAACAATGGAGACCAATTCAATGTAAAATTGCTAAAATACAAATAGGTAGTAATCTTTCCCACACTATCATGAGAAACTAATTCCCAATTCAATTAATTGTAGCATGAACTTTACATCGTTCACAAGGGTTGACTTTTTATTGTTTAACATTTGATTTGATCAGTGTGACAAAACATGGTCTAACATATATTGCATTATTGATGGTTTGTTAAAAGAAATAAAAAATTACTTTCTCCATTATGGAATAAGTTTTTTCAAGTGGATCATCTTGTTCAAGAAAAAATGTTTCGATTAAGAAAAAATGCACAATACAAACTTGCTATTGTTTATTTAAAGTCCTACCATTCATAATTTTTAATTGTAGAATCTTTGAATATTCATACTTTAACAATACATTTTGAAAATGTCCTTGTAGATCCAAATCTATTGGCATCACATATTCTTTGTTTAAATGAAACAAGAATAAGAAATGTTCATCTAAACTCAAAAAATTATAATGTTTTATCACAAAAGTTCCATATATTATCACGTTATGATGAACATGGCACTGCGATACTTTATTATGATGACAATGTGTCATTGATAGAAAACACAACAATCACAAATTTTGGTGCTGAATTTATCACTACACTTTTTAATGTCAACACACGAGAAGCATTATACATAATTGCAATATATAAACCTCCCTAAATGCAATTGTCCCATTTTATTATATCCTAGAAAGCATTATACAAAAAATGCTTTCACATTGTCCAACTATAATAATTGGAGATTTCAATATAGATTTTTTAACAAAAACAAATCAATCATCAACATTACAAGCATTCATGAATACATATAATTTAAAACTTGTTTTTATAAAAAAACACCACTATTAATGATACACAAATAGATCACATATAGACAAATGCACCAATACAACAATGTCGTTTTGGAACAACACAAGCATATTGGACAAATCATAAACCCATTTATTTTGCTTCAAATTATTCGATTATGTTCCCCAATTTGTATTACCACACAATACCACAAAATGACTTGATAACACATAAATGCATGTACACACAAACACATACAAATAAATCACAAAATAATACATGTATTTATATACATACATGAATAGACATGTACAACATGTTATCTATTGGTAGGGCCAATGTGTTTGTGACACCTTGTTTTGATAAGTTGATTTCTGAATGGAATAAAGGGTTAACCAATTGTAGGCCAATACACCCATAATCCCCATGCTTTCTTAGCCCAAGTAAAAAAATGGTGCCCAAGGTGTTTTCAAGTGCTCAATGTGTTCCCCAATATGTTCTCAATAGCCCCACACTCTTATCCCATATGTTTTGCCTAAAGTCCTTCCCTTTCTCACCTATATAGCTGGGTCAAGCGGGTGGCACTTCATCCTCCAATAAAAACTTCTATTTTGGAAGCCTCCAAAGTTTCAGGTTTTTATTGTTGTGATGGGCCAATAAAAAAGACTCATTGCACCCACCCCAAACAAAGAAAAAAAAGAAAATGTAATACCTAAGCCCCCAGCTGATGAGTTGAAACATGAATACCATACTACCATCAATGAACAATAATTGGCCATTGTTCCATATAAATGGATGCAGAAAAAACCTCCAATGTGCCAATAAGCAAACATCCGTTCACATGCATGAAAAGGTGACCCTGTGTTTTTTTGCACACATTTGAACAATTGGAAAGGCTGATTGGAGCTATTTGTGCAGGCATGGACCAGCCACAAATGAGGGATCATAGGAGTGAAGCACAAACCACTCATATTACTTGCCGTTTTGCAATGGAAGTTGTGATAGATAAAAAGAACCCACAGCGGTGCTCAATATGTGACACTGCACATTAAAATTTGATGAAGAAAAGTCAAAACGTGCCAGTTTCGCTCAGCGAAATGGTTTTCCGTCCGTTTTGGCCCAGCATATTTGCATACACTTTTCTGAGACTGGTAAAAGGCACACAAAAGGTATGCACCTGCCAAAGAAGAGTGTAATAAATTCGATCTGACTGCTGCTCCCTGTTTCTGATACCTGCTGGACAGTTTACGACCTGAACGGTTTGCTACCTGGACTGTCCTCGGAGAGTTTGCTATTACCGTACTCTCTAATCAGATTCGGCAGCAAATATTAAAAAATTAATAAGATTTTTAATCTTAACTTCGGCACTTGGTTTTTTGATTATGAAAATTTTGGCAGGTAACAGTTATAAAAAATAAAAAACGTATATATATTTTTAATTAGTTTATTGGACAGTCTAGTGTGTCTAGTGTCTAGACCAGTGTTGTGAGTGTAAGTGTCAATAGCTATATATACGAAGCGTGAATCCAGTGTAAGTGTGAATCATTTACACTTACATACACATCCAAATATTTTATATAGACACTTATCCTGTTGCAATGTATATATACATTTTTACACTTACATGAACCAGTGTTAATATTTGTCAAATACACTTACATGGCCTGTGTAAACGTTTTGGGGCATGTAAGTGTAAATATAAATAGTAAAATTATTTATAAAGTCACCCGCCCTGTCTTTGGGCCTCCTTTCACCCCAAACCCTTCTTTCAGGTGTATCCATAAAGTAAGGAAATTTTATTAAATCTGGGAATGAAATGCTGAAAATCAGCATTTAATGTACAAGGTTCAAGACTTATTGGCCTGCCCATCCAGGCAGGGATATTGTGTCAATATCAATTATAGAGTACAGTAGCTTAATATACTTTGGCCTCTATATAGTAGGGGCAACAATCTATTCATCCATATTTTTCTTTATATTCATCCATGTGCTCTGTAGGTTGGGGTTTATCTTTCTATTCATCTATGTGCTTTGTAGGTTAGGGTTTAGGCCATAGAACCCCAGTTATCAACAAGCTCCTCCTCCTTTACTGCTCTGGAATCATCAGCAACATCTTCTCCTATGCCAATGTTAGTGTTGTAGAGATATACAGACAGAGAGAGGTGTTTGGTGGTTGAGCAATGATTCTCAAAAAATGTTTACGTTAGCCATCCATGGCACTATGGCAAGGACGACTTGGTGCAGTTTGGTGGCGGCGACAGTAGTAGCAGCAGCAACGTTGGTACTTTGCGTTTTTGGCAAAGTGTGTTCCATGAGCACTGGTTCTGTTGCAAATTTTACACCTACACTGTTTTACATGGCATAAAATAAATTTACACGGTTTTACACTTATATTTACACGTTTTGCATTTTACACTTACAGTTACATGAATGTAAATGAATATTATACACTTGCATGGAGTGTAAATACATTTCATTATGGGATTTACACTTACACTTAGTGTAGGTCCGAAACCATTTACACACACAACACTAGTCTAGACTGTCTCAGTTTTAAGTTGAATTTTAAGGCCTAACTGTTCAAGCTTGATAATTGAAATCTTGCAGATTTTTAATTTTATAAAATTTTTTGGCATAAATAATAAATAAATTTTCATTAAAGAAAAAGAAAAAGAATTTAGTTTATGCAGAAATCATTCAAGTAGTATGGTGGTAGTCTCCCACCTATTTGCAGTCTCAGTTTCAGTTTTTTGGGTGGGGTTGCAAAAAAAGTAAATAAAACTTGGATGTGAGAAATATTTTTGCAGGGTCACATACTGAGCACCACTGTGGATTGCAAGAGCATTTTCCAATGGTCCACTGGAAATTGGCCTGTACGCCACTTTTAGATGAAGCAATACACCACAGTGGTGTAAAAGTGGGTGCAGGTACACTAAATTGTTCCTTGATACCGGGGTTTCATAGTATCAGTTTATGGGTGGGGAGGAAGAACTTTCAACATAGAATTTGGATGTGAAAACATTGCCTGCATTTTCCAGTGAACTGTTGGAGATGCTCTAAGGGCATCTCCACCCCACACCTGCAAACACCCCTTTTCATTAAATCTTGCACCAGTATAGAGCGCTTCTGTATTGATGTCCACTTTGCAGTGCTCATTTTCACCCCTTTAAAATCTTTTTTCTACTATGCATTTGGACAGTGACTGTTGCTCGTCCAGATGTAAAGATCTAAAATGGTCTTTGACTGTTTAAAAGGACTTTTATGACGTTTGTGGGTGCGGACAGTGATCATTAAACACTATTCTATTTTAACATAAAGGAGTTGTTTTGAGTTTTGGGGTGGAGATGCTGTAAGGGTTGTATTGACGACTTCCCATTTTTTTTTTCTCACATGTGGATGCTAAATAGTTGGCTTGGTATCCTTTGTCTACAATTCGCAAGAGAGATCTAATGTTTTGGTAGGCAATCAGACTAAGTGAATTCACACTGGGAAGAAAATTTTCCATGGTCCACTAAAATTTAGCTTCACACCATTTTGCAGATTTGCTAGGTTATAGACTTGATCACTGATGGTATCATGTAAGAAGGAAGGTGCACAAATTTGACATATTTTCTCACAAACCATATGGGGATTGTTTTGTGTGATTGACAGGATAATAACCAAACCCATGTTGTGATGTGCTGAACTAATCTAGGGATTAAACATTTGAGAAACATTGGAGGTATCCACAAAGTAAGGAAAACACAACATCAGTATCCCCTTTTTGGTCATAAAAGGGGTGAGATTATTAAAAAACAATGAAAAAAAAAATTGGGCTTCAACAGGGACTGAATTAGCACCGAACCGAATTTGTGTTTCGCCCTGCTTTTTTCCTTCCTGATTTCCTTCAACCAATCACTGCTATTGCTCTGTGTACTGTAGCTATAAATATCATCACTTTGCGAATAACAGTGTTCAGAGGTTGAAAGAAGGGTTGGGGGATGAAAGAAGGGCCCAAAAGGGAGTCACTTGATGGATATCTCTATTGCATTCCAGTTTTATTGTTTGTTCTCATTAGCAGGATGATACCTGCCCTCCAATTTTACATGGCTTGCGTGTGGCCAATTTTCTACACTAGGAGAAAACCCAAGGTTGTTGGGAGTCTAGTTATGTTCACATGCTCGAGTGGACTCATCTGATGGAGGATGACTGAAGGTGCAGAAGGCCAGAGAAGCGCTGCAATTTGTGTTCTGCAATGGACAACCAACCAAGTAGACTCATCTGATGGAGGACGACTGAAGGTGCAGAAGCCCGGAGAAGTGCTGCAATTTGTGTTCTGCAATGGACAACCAATTGCTGAAAATCAATTACCCACGCATTGTAGGGTGACTTCAGCTGCAGGAGGTTGAGGTGGCATTTGTTGTAGTTTGAGATCACTCTTGTTAGTTGCATGACCGTTGCACAGGATATACAATTTGTGCAGATTTATTTGTCCTTTTTCACCTCCAATTTTCACAGTTGTGGTGAAGTTGTTCCTTCAATGTTGGGGGTCATTTCCACATTTCAGAACAATGTGAAATAAGAGAAAAGGTGTCAAATCTTTATTTTGTCTGCATGCTTTTGGAAATGTGCATCCTGCCATAAACAGACATTATTTCCACGTCATTGTTTATGGTTATATGTTTCTGTAGTCTAATCACCTTCTGCAGTTGTTTGCACTAACCAACTATTTGCAAAAATCAAGATATATGTTCTATGGCCTATGGACTTGTATTAGGTGTTTGTGCTTCCTGAGCTTTTGTGGGGCACACCCATCTTAAGATGAAAATAATCACATTCAAACAACAATTCCTGCAGAAGGGGTTGAAAAAAGTAGACACATATTGGTTACAAAAAAAAGTTTACACATAATTGATCACAGCTGTTATCGTGGAGATAGACACCAGAACCAACTTTATTCTTGGGTTCCACATGTTTCTAAAGGTAACATACATCTTCTACTATCTAAGAAGAGGGAGCAAAGTTGGTTGCATAGGCCCAAGCATTGTTGGCAACTGGGTTGTCCAGATGATCCAGCAAATTCTCCAGAGGTCCCTTGCCAGTGACAATGGCCTGCACAAAGAATCCAAACATGGAGAACATCGCAAGTCTACCATTTTTTAGCTCCTTCACCTTGAGCTCTGCAAGGGTCTCCGGGTCATCAGCTAGACCCAGAGGGTCAAAATACTTTCCTCCAGGGTAGAGGTCCCCTCCATCCCCAACTCCTGGAAGTCCATTGATGCGGTAGCTTTCAACAAGGCCCATGAGGACCACCTGGGTTGCCCAGATTGCCAGGATGCTCTGAGCATGAACTAGGTTAGGGTTTCCCAAGTAGTCAAGTCCTCCGTCTGTGAAGATCTGAGACCCAGCCTTAAACCATACTGCCTCCTTGAATGTGACCCGGGAGTACTTCTGAAGAACTTCTGGGAGAATGCAGCCCAGAGCTCCAAGCATTGCCCACCTTGAATGAATCACCTGGCGAAAAAAAAAAAAAAAAA
>Ga0116231_10002660_pt1 | contig 37347 bp, 18 predicted proteins | sample S1TSphgellanicum_2_FD_89695 | JGI IMG/M metagenome (GOLD analysis project Ga0116231, IMG submission 89695) | Host-associated microbial communities from peat moss isolated from Minnesota, USA - S1T2_Fd - Sphagnum magellanicum MG | ecosystem: Host-associated > Plants > Peat moss > Unclassified...
ACATGTCTGTCAAATAATTGATTAAATTTGAAGATTCCATGTCCCAAAATTTAATAAAATTAAATTTAAAAAAAAAAAAAAAAAAAAAAAAAAAAAAAAACAAAAAAAAATAAAAAAAATTTTTTTTTTTTTTTAAAAAAAAAAATAAAAATTTTTTTTTTAAAAAAAATATATATTTTTTTTATAATTAAAAATTTGTTTTTTTTTTTTTTTTTTTTAAAATTTTTAAATTTAATTTTATTAAATTTTGGGACATGGAATCTTCAAATTTAATCAATTATTTGACAGACATGTGCTGATTCTTGAATCTGCACTTGTAACTAAGGTAGTTGCCTATTATAGTTTTTTCACCAGACCTTTTACCTACAGGGGAATCAGGGTTAATTATTGACCCACACAACAGTTGTATATTCCAATGTTGGCCAGTTATTGAGTTTTGACCCAGTTATCCAGCAGGTTATTATTAACCTGCCAGCCGGTTATTGAATTTTTGATAACCGTTTGGTATTGAATTTTCAAATTTTAATACCCTACCTGGATGACCTGGTTATCATAGGTAAGTTATCAATGTTTAAATATTAATATCAAAAAAATAAAATACAGAAAAAACATTTTAATTTAAAAAAACTCTATAATCAGTTGTCTCGATCTGTTATTTGATAACTCACCCTTATACATAATTAACGGTTATTACCCAATTTTTGTTTATAGCTTATTTGGCACCCACAAGTTTTGATATTGATAACCTGTGTGGTTCCAAAAAATTTAAGTTATTAATAAAAAAAACCAATATTCTGTATTTTCTTTGATTCGCTCCCATTGAAATCAGTGTTTTTTGTTCTCATTTTTTTTTCATTTTTTTATAATGTAGTTGAAGTGGTGATCATCCAAAAGACAGTTTAGCCAAGTTTGGCTATAAACAGGATTTGAAGGTTAAAAAAATTTAAGCATCCTTCACATTTTTTCATTACTATACTAGAACCCAACAGAGAAATCTTGTAATTTTTCCACCAAAAAAAAAAAAAGAAAAGGCAAGTAGAAAATGAAAAAAACATATTTTAGCCATTTTGAAATTTTTTGTCAAGTGGCTAAATTCAGCCAGAAATCTAAATTCCCTGCTAGCTGGCAAATTATCGACTTTTTGCCAGGCATCACTATAATGGCGATTCCCAAGCATTAAAAAGTGTAAAATTCCACAAAAAGCAGAAAATTCCTAGCATAAACAACCACCTAAAAATGGCCAATGTATAAAACACATTATTGGCTATATTATATTAATTAAAATCTTCATATTCCCTTTTGTTTTAACCCATGAGGAAAAAACATTTGACACCGAAATTTTTCTAGACCAACTTAATAATTATGCATTTCATTAGTACAATTCACTTACTCACAAAAGTTATGTTTGTCACAACTTATAATTACATATTTGGGACTTTCTTTTTGGGAAATTATGTTCAGCTATGCTTTAAAGACAATTAATTTCCAACAAATTATCAACAATTTTTATTTTTTTAATGAAGAGCTTAATATTATCAGAAATTGTTATAATTCATCAAATATTACGGAATTTTAGCAAATTTGCAAATTTGAATGTTGTTATGTGAAGTCAAAAATGGGTGTTTCATAAATTTTGTTTAAATTATTATTTTTGCCTTAACTAGGGACATAATATGATTGTACACACGATATGATTAATCAAGCTTATGATTAATTAATCTCAATTTGTTTCTTAAACACCAATTTTATACTTGTCAATAATACTTAAACATTTTACTTTCTTTTCCCAAACTTGGTATGATATGAAATGGGTTTTGAACTATTTATGTGTTTTTTTATTATGAATATTTGCTTTGCAAAGTTCCCTATATATTCATTTCCATAAAATTTTGGAAACTCTTACGATTATTCTATTGATCTTTGAAAATATCATGGAATGTTTTGCTTTCTCTTTCCCCCCCTTTTTTTTTTCCTTTGGGGCGGGGGGTGGTCTAGATTCATGTTCACAAGTGGAATATTTTCTCGCATGTGCATGACTTCTTAGGCTTGATATTGCACTAGCTATTGATAATAAAATGTTTTTTTGCCAAATTTATTATCATTTACCTCAAAAGACAAGTTCAACAATTTTCTTAAAAACAATTTTCTTAGAAACAATTTTGGCAATTTAAGAGTTAAAGTCTTAAATACATTTGAAGTAATATGCAATAATGGTGTGGAAATCCATAAGTAGAACACACAACCCCATTTTCCCCATTTTGAGGCCATCTAGTTGGATGAACCCCGATTAAAAAAAACCCTAACACACTTTATAACCGTTGGTTTTGGGGAGGTTAGATGGGGAACAAAAAAACTCAATGAAAAAAAAGGTGTCCTATCCACATACCATCCATCTCTAGTGGCATGTTCACGGGTGCTAGTTCACTTGGGATGCATGTACGGTATGGTTGTTGGATGTCAATATAATAATGCATGATAGAAGCATAATTTACCAACCAAGAAATGATTGAATGATGGCTCACAATTTTTGGGTTTATATATTTGGGTTTGCCTTTCTTTTTGTGTCAATTTAGATTCATTTTTGAATCATTGTACCCAAAGTAATATTCCTACCCAACATTCACTCAAGGTTTGAACCCTAGTTACTTGCATATTAAGTTTGTGTAATTATCTAATGTTTCTTAAACCATAAAATTGTGTTGGTTATGGTTTAGGGTTGCATCTAGTATGGCCTAATGGTGAAATGAACTGACAATTATTTGCAAGGTAGCCATGAGTTGCAACTATTTGGAACATTGGCTTGATGTTATCAAGCAACAATTTGAATGAAATGCAATAAATATTGTCTAAAAAAGCTTGATAAACAACCCAAGTTTCAAACAAGTTGTGCATGTTTCTTCCCATGAACAACTTAATATCCATGTGTTTTGGGCTAGTTAATATGACAAGGATGATGTTCATCCACATTAAAAAAATTCATTGAACTTTAACTCACTTAGTCCCGGCTTTTTCATATGTTTCATAACACACCACATCTACAGTCTTGAATGTCTAATCTCATTCTCTATGGCCATTGTACATTAGTTTTTAACATCCATTTTTTGGTATAGCGAAGAAATGCTTTATCAAAAATATGAAACTCCTTAACTCCTAAACAAAAATTTTATATCTTGAAAAAAAAATTATGCCTAAATATTTTTTTTAATCATAAATGTCATTTGAAATTTGATGTTTCTTTTCTTGGGAACCAATTATTCTAATTTTGCAATTTGTTCATTCAAACTAGTTAAAACAAGATGTGAAGTAGTGTCTATGTTAATAGATTAGAGTTGTCAAGAGTTGTTGGATCCACCTATCTAGACATCTTGGATAACTTCTCTTTCATAAGCTATTGAAGAATATATTTATGAATACACACATTGCTTCCGAATACTATCTATCGTGGATCCAACAACTCTTGACATTTTAGTCTTCCCAAATATTCTCATCCATGTTCCAACCATGTAGCACAAATAAATCAACCTAAATAACATTCACCCACGAATCATCATTTAGTTTGATTTCACCCATTCTATGTGTCCACATGTAGATGTATGAGATATTCATTTCCATTTGTGATGCTTTTTCATGATGCAAAAACTATTCTATTGTGCCTATGAACATGGAAAAAAAAAATTCATTTGTCTTTGTTTTTTTTTTTTTACTATAGCTTAACATTTTCCCCTTTATTTATTCTTTGTTATAATCTATAGTTTATAGTCTATGTTTTGTTTATTGTCACATTTGTTTGTGCTTTTGTTTATTGAAGCCTTCTTTGTTCACATAAGATTCATTACATCCTCAATGTCACTAGTGTGGCATGTGCTATTGCTCAAATGTGAACTTTTTTTTATTTTTAATGTTTTGATTTTGCTAGATTTTTTTTGAATTTAGACTAACAAAGATTACTCAAAATTCAATAGCTTTTACACCTTTTGTCTAGAAATTATAAAATGATTTCCATAACACCTTATTCATTGAGGGATTTTCAACAATATGAAGAACATGCCCCAATTTCTCTAAAACCTTTAGTTTTTATTTTATTAAAATTTTAATAAAAATGTATTTATTATTCAATTACTTTTACACTGTAGATTTAAACATTACAAAACCACCTTGATACACCCATAATCATTGAGAGCTTCCCAACGGTGTGAAGAGCACAACAAGAGGCACCATAAGATGGGAGATCTCAACATGACAAAGGAACAAAACAAACAAACAAACAAACAACCTTCTTTAATAAATAGATATTGTTAGTTATATCATATGGCAATGATTTACACACCTCAAAATCATGAGTTACGTACCACAAAATTCAAAATTCCAAACATGAAATATAATAATATTAACAAAATCCTCATTATTATATTTTTTTTCAAGTTTGTTCAATTTTAGCAAATGAGAAGTGTCTTCACCCTATACATCATGACAACACTACACTTTATATAGATAAGATAGGGAACCAACAATCAACAATTGCAATGTCAAAGCACCCACCTTCAACTTATGTTTTGTGTCTTCATACATGTCTACTCGAGAATCGCATTCATTGCAATAGAGTATGAAAATTTGAAATTTGTAGTAGCAATTGTTGATAAAAAAATAAATAAAATTTCAAGCTGCATTATTTATTGTCCTTATTGTGACCCATTTTACCGAATTTCAACAATGTAAAGCTTCAAAGTGATTCATGCTCAAAAACAAATAAAAGAATAAGACCAAGTTGTTTTCTACTTGTACCTAGCCTATTACATACACCATGTATGCTCTAAATACCTATTAAGTTTTTTTCCTTTGGTTATGTTTTTTTTTCTCCTTACCTATTAAGTTTTTCATTACCACATTTTATCCTTGGACTTCATAATTACTATTAATCTTTGTATTTAACCCCCACTATATCTCCCTCCTTATTCCCCTTTTCCTTGATTTGATCCACACCATTACCATATTACTTTCTTCTCAATAATTTTTAAAAAAAAATTCGGCAATAAAAGTAAATTTTTCATGAAATTCCTATAGCTTATGTGGGGGAAAAAGAATGCCTTTGCATTTCTTAGGCACACTACACCGCTAAGCTTTTAGGGCAAGCAATCAATAGTAATGTCGAACAAATTTCTAGAGCTTTCACCATTTCTAGCGGATGATTTTGAAAAAATTTGACATTCGTTGAAAATAATTTGATTTATTACTTACTAGAATGATAAAGGGATTAAAATCAACATTTGTTGAAAATAATTTAATTATTGCTAGAATCAAAAAGGTATTATGATAGTTCATATTCTCCGCCCCAATGCAAATCTATTTGCAAGTTTCACTCACCTACCTTTATTATTTTGTTCACACATCATCCCCAATTCTTGAATCCACTTACTATAAACAAAGTCATATATGCAAAACTTTTAATCCATTATTTGTAAGTGGTTTGAAAATTTGCAACATAATATGTCAACCCAAGTTCTTTAACATCGTTAATCCTAAATTAACCCAACAAGTAAAAATTCTCTATTTTACATTTTGTAAAAAAATATTTTTTAAAAATATGGCAAAATTGTGTGCAATGGAAGCTAATGAATGGCATTGAAAGAAATAGATGACAAATCTAATGACCTGAAACATGAAGTATAATTAACATAAATCCCTCCCTCCAAGGTTTTTTTTCTTAGTATTTGAAAGCACCTTTTCTTAGTAAAATGAAATATATAAACTCATAACAAATCAACTAGGTACTCTCTTTTTGTACTTACCCATACACTAGTGGGTGTTATTATTTAAATAAAAATACAAAAAAGCTCATCATAACAAAAAAAAAGTTTATTCAAGAACACAATTCGATGCCCTAAGAGACAACCATGGATACTAATTTTCCAAAATAGGAGAGTGGATAAAAATTCTTAAAAAAAATTTCCCCAAAAAATCAAAAGAATGGAGGCAAAATCCTCTCCCCCCACCCCCTAAAAAAAATTTAAAAAAAAAAGAAAAAAAGGATTGGATGTAAGAAAAGGGGATTGGATGTAAAAAAAGCAGGAGTGGATGAAAAAAAGGCACCTGCACTCCCATGTATAAAGAGATTTTGGCTCTTGGAATTTTTTAGGTCTTCTGAAGGAAATTGATTGCCTGACTGCACTCAAGTGCGCATCTCCCTCTCTCTCCCTCTCTCTCTCTTTCTCTCTCTCTCTGTGTGCTCCCCCCAGTCCTGCACCTCATGTCCTCTCCATTCTTTTTCTCTCTGCTCTTTTGGTTGTTGCAGCAATTGGTCTCTCAAGTTCCTTTTATTGGGTTTCTCAACTAACTAGTGTTTACTTTTGCAAACTTTGGTAGGGACTTTTGCTTCTAGATCTGAAGCCTCATTCTTCCAATTCCTACTACACTCACAGTTTTCAGATCATAGATCTTGCAGACAGATCTTGCAGATCCAATACTACTACTACTACTACTACTACTACCAGTTGGTTACAGGAGCTGCAAGCTGCAGCACTTTCTTTTTGTTGTTGTCCTTCTTGATCAGGTTCTAGTTTGTAGTAGTAGTACCATATAGCTCAAGTACAGTAGCTATAGCTCCAGGCTCCTTAAATCTGTTGTTAAATCCTCATGAAGAAGATTTTGGGCAGTCAATTGCAACTAAAGCTACATGGCAGCTGCTGAGGTCTAGATCAGGGCTTGATCAACCCCAAAAAAAAAGAATAAAAAGAACAAAAGTCGGCAAAGTCTTTACTAGAATCCAAAAACAAACAATAAAGTCTCTTTCTTCAAGATGGGTGCAGCTCGAGTACTGGAGTATAACATCAGGGATGGCAAGAGATGTAGAAGAAGAAGAAGAGCTCATGATCTTGCAAGTCATGGGGTCAAACTTACTGTGCTGTTGTTGTTGTTGTTGTCACTAGTGTTTTGTTTGATGCTAGAAGTTGTGAGAGCACAAGACTTCAATGGAGAATTGGATCCTTTGCAAGTGGAAGCATTGAGGGCGCTGGGGATGTCCGGGATAGGATTGAATGCGTGCAGTGTGGAGCCAGCATCAGTCTTGACATGCAATGAAAACCCAGTGGTACAGCACTTGGTGACGCTCTCGGTGCAGAACTGTCCTCCAACTGCAACACTCTCTGACATTGATTTCACCTACCTGTCAACAACGAGTCTGAGCCAGTTGAGCTTCATCGATTGCAATGTAGCATCACCCACAGAGCCACCCTTGGTTCTCATGACTTCATTGCTGGAGTTTTTGCTCATCAACAGCTTCAACCCGATCCCTGGATGGTGGCTAGGACGCTTGCATGGGTTGCGGAATCTCACAGTGGTCAATGTCACAGTTGTGATTGTGGAAGGCCTGGACGTTGTTCTCTCCAATATGAATGACCTGCAGTTTCTCACATTGCAAAATGCAAAACTCTTTGGACCCCTTCCTGTGAAATCATGGCCAGCAAATCTCAACAACATTGCACTCTCTGGTAGTGACATCCTGGGTACCATCCCTGCTTCCTTGTCCGAGCTCACACATCTTGAAAACCTGGACCTGAGCAACAACCAGCTGAATGGACACATCCCTAGCTCTCTTGGAGAGTTGAAGAACTTGCAGACTCTCTCCCTGGCAGCTAACAGATTGACAGGGCCCATCCCTGCTTCATTTGGGAACTTGTCTGCTCTTCGGAAACTGGACCTTAGCTTCAATTCTCTGAACGGGACTCTTCCAGCAGCGTTGGGTCAGCTCCTGGGTCTTACAGATCTAGATCTCCAGGGGAATAGACTCTTGGGTGGTGCTATCCCCTTCCCCACCAATGTCCTGAAGAACATGAAGACATTTCTGGTCAGTGGAACTAACCTCTGCTATGACCCAATCCTCACCTCTGCAGAGTTGGCCCGTGGTTTCAGCATCCCGCTCTGTGGTTGATAGATGGATGATCAATGAGTTCTTTGCAGCATACATGAGATCAAGATCTGCTTTGCACCAGCACCTAATGATCCAGTCTATCCTGATGTCCTGGCTGCTATTCTCCAGCTTGTTGTAGCTGCATACATTGTCTAGTCTGCTGCTGCTGCCAGGTGATGGGCTGGATGGGAAGGCAGAAGAAAGAGAGCACTCACACTCTGTGCTTAGAGCTTTGTTGTCCAGTGCAGCACTGGCTGTTCAGCATTCTACTAGACACACACACCTTTGTCTAGCAGCAGAAAGATCCTGGTGTAGTCTAATCCTGATTGCTTTGAAGTAGTTCAAATGACTGTTGAAAGCAGTCAGGAGAAAACCACAGCATTTGTAGAATAATGTGGAATTGGTTGCAGCCAGCCAGCATGTGTGCAGCCTGGAAAATAACACTAGTAGTTGCTGTCTAATGACATCCATCACCAATGCTTGTTGCAGAGAAAACCACAGCCTCCGTGGAATCTAGACCTCAATACATTAGAGCATATCATCACAGACCCATCAAGCTGCAAGCACACTTCACCAGATAGGTTCTTACTGGCAAGAGCAGAAATCTTACAAATCTTCTGTGGGTTTTCTGGTGAATCTATATGGTTTACATGAATGCAGGTTAGTTCAAGTGTGTAGCAGTCAGTGCTCTCGCTCACTTGTTTTCTCTTTTTGTCAATCTGTAGATGCAAGAGAAATCCAAGTGTGCTTTCACAAGCTACTTTTAGTCATTGTTTGTTCCTGGTTGAAGGGCAGTCTCCTCTGTGGCTGATTGCATTTGTATTATTAAGTCCAAGCCGCAATTGGAAAAGCTTCAGCATTTAGTGTCCAGTTTGTGTTTTTGCTCAAACTTTGAACACCTTTTTAGTTTTTCAGAAAACAAGGATCTGCAGCTCAATCCTATTGTCATGTTGCCCAAGATAGTTCATATGCAGCTAGCCATATCTGGCTGTGATGATATTCTTGCCATTCTTATGATCATTTGCTCAATCTCTAGGCTTCTTGCAGTCAAGAGATTACAAACAAACTGTCAGGTTATTGATGTCAATTCAGTGGAAACTAATTCATGCACAAAAGTTTGCTCACTGTGGATCTACTGCTCTTCACAGTAGACCCTGCGGAACCATCAGCCAACTGGGTATCCTTTTTTCAAGGCATCAAGGGCACACTCCATCCATGTGGTGCAATTGTGTTCTCCAAGTTTTGCAACCATGCAAGATACAGATCCATATGCTTGGCTTCAATGTCTCTGTTACATGGACTTCAGGGTTGGGATTAAGCATGGCAACTGGAAAGGCAAGGAGCTAATTGCCAGCATCTCTGTTTTTTTCACAGCCCTCATTTGAGTCACAACAGACAAGTTTCAATCAATGATGCATTGTTTAAGTAGCGAATGTGGCATGATTATTGTTTTGTTGGTCTGCAAGACATGAGTGCGCTCCTTTCCTGTTCAAGGGAATCTCCAGCAGCTCCAGTTCAGCAAAATAGTTCAAGACAGAATCCAGCAGCATTACAACCTTCAGCTCAGTTCTTCACAAAAATTTCCACCTAAAGTCCAATTTAGGTTTCCATAAAGAATTGATGGGAGGCTTTTTGATCAAACACTTTGCTCTACAAATGTATCTGGCCAGTGTCTCAATTCTAGAGGACCCCAAATTCAATCAACACAGCATATCAACCCACCAACAAACAATCTTACCATTTGTCTCAAGTAAGAGCCAGGACCAGGAACTGAGAATGCGATCAAAGACAAACTCTCAATCCAGGAATGAAAGAAATCAGTCTATCTCGTTCACTCAATTGACAGAAATTTCCCATCATGATGATCTGAACTGACAGAGAGTAACCACATTGAAGCAGAACCTTGAAATGAACTCTCACTACTCAAACATGAGCTGCAAGTATTGACACCCTTTTCTGATTCCCCCAAAAGCATATGCTCAGCACCCTTGCAAAAAAACGAGCATCACTCAGATCATTCTAAAGACCACACATCCTGAAGCTTATTCTAAAAACTATACACCTCCTGAAGCCATTTTGCAGACGATACTGTTGACTCAATGCATCTCAAACTCATACATATGAGCATTGATCCAGCTGCACAAGGGCAACAGAAATTCCGAATCCTCGCATCCATAATGGGCTGCTAAGACATGTACAATCTCTCTCCATCTGCTCAATCGAAGTGTGAAAGCTCTGCTCTGCCTTCAATCAAACTAAACGACAACACCATCTGGAGTGAGAGCCCAATAACTATAAACAAAGACAAAAACTCATCTGCACTCTGACAAGAGGAACCAGAGAGGTGAATTGATGGAGAAAGATCTTAAAAGAAAAATCCCCTCAAGAAACCACAAACATGGATAGGAAGATGGAATAGGGGTTAGCAAACAAATGTTATCACATGCTAACTAAAAGTCATCACATCTGGAGAGCTGTGTCTTGACAAGAGCATCATCTTCTTCATATGACAATCAATGCACATCACACCTGGAGAGCTTGTCTAGACAACAGCATCTTCTTCATATGGCAACCAATGCACGTCACATCTGAAGAGCTTTGTCTTGACAAGAGCATCATCTTCTTCACATGACAATCAATGCTCATCCTCTCTTTGATTACACAACTACTGAACTTCTGTAAAACAAAATGCAGCGACAGAAAAAATTGCAGGTAGAAAACGAGGCATGGAAACTTCATTCGCTTGCACTCCACTCCACACAGCAACTACTCAGGATCAGCAACATGCTATCGTCATATATGCATTGCATGCATGCTCTCTTAAAACAAAAGACCATGCTGCTCGCTTTCGGATGACAATAAATCAACATCATATCCTAGAGTTGGCCCAAAACGAAAATGCTAGAGCCCAAAATCTCTACTCTCTACCACCAAAAGAAACTGAACAAGAGATACTCATCAGAAGAGAAACTGTCTGAAACTGTAAATGAGAAGGCGGCCAAGGAAGCTGTTAAGAGCTCCAAACCCTAAAACACGCATTCAGGGGTTTCATCTGCGGCTCTTGTTGTTGGGTAGGCCAGGAACGGATCCCAACTGACGAAGAAGATTATCACTATCAGTTTCTACTACCCAGAAAAAAGTGAGCAAGGGACACTAACCATTACCGTCTCAAACTGTAAATGAGAAGGAGGTTTAAGAAGCTGTCGAGAGCTCCAAACCCTAAAACACGCAATTCTAGGGTTTCGGCTGCGACTCTTGTTGTTGGGTAGGTCAGGAACGGATCTCAACTGACGACGAAGAAGCTTCCTCAGGCTCTTCTTTCTTCGGCGATCACTGGAGATACCTAAATGGTGGAGTAGCAGACAGGAACCGCAGCAGCATCAGCAGCAAAGCTTCTCGATTGCTTAAGCAAATTTATCCCCTTACACCGCTGGTTATCTTCCTCTGAAAGGTTTTCGGGATGTTGCAGTTTGACAGGTGATAATGAATATCAGAGTCATGTGCTGGTGAAAAGATTGCTGCTGTTGTTTTGTCGTACCTTTTGGGGTTTCCAACTTACTCAGTTTGATGATATGGAAAGCGCCGGCAGCCGGCCCAAAGATGATGTCTCTCTTCCCAAAGGTAGGAAACCTATTGCAACGCCCGTCTTCTGCTGCTATAGGAATTGTTGTAGTTTCTCAAAATTTCTAGTAAATACCATATTTCAGTCATGTGGTGATGTTGGGGTTTTGATTGAGGGAAGAATGTTGGGGGCCATGCCATGCAGCAACGATGACCAAGATTATTAAGGAGATGTTACCGCCAGATGTTCGGGTGGCAAAGGATGCACAGGACTTACTTGTTGAATGCTGTGTTGGTATCTTATTAACTCGTCAACCAGATAGTCTTCAGCTTCTGTTACCCAATTGTGGCATGTTTCTCATTCAGCTCTAACTTCACGAGGCGTTTTGTGTTTGCCCATTTCTTGATGATTTCCTATTAGGCTGCAGCATATACTCTTATGTAGAAAGTTTTGTCCAGTAATTGTGTTGCAGATCACTGTGCCATCATTGCACTAGTGTCCAGGCAGAGGGTAGTTATTAGGTTTAGGGTTTAGGCTTCCTGGTTTTCCTTTCCTTTTCTTTGGTTGCCCCACATGTGTGATGATATGATCAAAATTGATTCTGACTGTATCGCAGAGTTCATAAACTTGATATCATCAGAATCGAATGAGATTTGTAGCAAAGAGGAGAAGCGCACTATTGCTCCTGAGCATGTGTTAAGAGCCCTTGAGGTTTTTTTTTCTTAAATCTCCCTTTCTTTTGCAATTTATGTATGCTTTTTGTTTTGCAATCTTGTCCAGAAAATTACTTCTTGTTGTTATATACATTCCCATGAGGTCTTGTAGAAGTTGACTTCCAATTCCACAAGAAAATTGAATTATGCACTCCATGTGCCCATAATCTGGAATCAAACCCAATTCATGTTTCGACCTGCTAGAAATTGGATGTAAATTTCTGTGGCCATCCTCCCCTTTGATTATCTTCTCAAATGGTCAATTTGGTGCAGATTTTGGGATTTGGTGAATATCTAGCAGAAGTCCAAGCTGCATATGAGCAACACAAAAATGAAACAATGGTGAGGCTTCTTTCTTTCTTTTAGAAGATGTTGGATCAAAGGATGCCCAGAGGAATATCTGAGATGCTTGGAAGTCATGCACTTTACAGTGAGGCACCCATTACCCTTTTTTTTTCCTAGGATATCCGTAAGTGTTGAATAGATTTCACTATTGTATCATCAGATGATGGATCTTCTACAGCTGCATGTTGGTTGTGTCGTACTGGTTGTGGTCATATTGAGTGTCCCAACTGAAGTCATTTCCTTTGATGTGAATAGGAGTCACCAAAAGTTGGCGGAAGATGGGCAAAAGAAGGAGGTGGTGGGATGACAGAGGAAGAGGCAATAGCAGCACAACAACGAATGTTTGCTGAAGCTCGTGCCCGTATGAACAGTGGGACTACTGTTGCCTCCACACAAGCAAATGATTCTGAATGAGATGGGCTTTTATTTTTATTTTATTTTTTTGTTTTTACTTTTTCTCTTCATTTTATTGCCATTTCTTTGAACCTCATTGTACAGAGATACAAAAAGCTTAATATCCCACTTTGGGAGCTGGACAAAAAGTGTGTTTTATTGGTTTGACCCCAGTTGCTGTGGTGGTGTTGAGTGTGTGTACATATATATAGAGACATACAGTTTCTGATGTTTTTGGTGGATGCTGGTGGCATCCATGTTGATCCTCTCTTATCTGTGGCACAAATTGCTTTAGGGAGATTTTGTAGTTTTCTTAGGACAGTCTTGTTCTGGCTTTCTTAATCATGAGTGATTGAGTTTTCTCAATTCTCATGAGATTCTTACTACAGTTCTTACTATTTTCTTATATGGGTACCTATATACTCTTGAGTGCTTGCCAACATCATGACAGAGTCTTCCCACTGCCTCCAGGAATGCAACAGACACTCGGGATGCAGATTCTGTAGAACGGTTTGCTCAGGTTTTGGGCTGATCCATTATGTACACATGTACTAGCACCCACTATCAGGACTGACGATGTCAATGGGTAGTCATGGCAGCTCATCACTGCAACTCATTCACAATGAAGCTGATGATGGTCTGACACTTTGTGAGCAACTCTAATAAGGTGTTCATAGTCTTTCCCTGTTTGTCCTTTCCTTGAGTTTTTCTTTTCCCTTTCTGTCTTTCTTTGTTTCTTTGTCTTGTCATTGTTGTTGTGGTCTGTTGCTAGCCAGTAGTATGGCTGAGTCTTCCCATTGCTTCCGGAATTGCAGCAGAAACTCAGTTCATAGGTTGGTGCACGTCACCACCCTTTACCCACTGTAGGGAGCTGATGAAGTCAGTGGGGAAGTTGTGGTAGTTAAGTCACTATCATAAATACTACCGTTGATGGTCCCTGAACAGGTGTGAGACGGGCACTTTTGTTCGTACTGGTGTGTGTTTTTTGTTTTTTGTTTGTTTTCTGTCTTCCCTTGTTTGGTTCTTTCTGTGGCTTCTTGAGGAAGAGTTAACCTTGCTGTTTCTTCTTCATCATGAGAATGGAGATTTCTCTATTCTTATGAAAGATAGCTCTAATAAGGTTATGACAACACTCATTGTTGTGTTACCTTCAAAATTGCTGTCATGGAGATTTCTCTGCAAGAAATGAAGTATTTTAGGGTTTAGGGTTCACTGGATTTGTTCTGGTCATCATAGGCTTTGTGGTTGCTGGTGACAGTGATGGTGAATAAACACATGTTTGAATGATTGGTTTAACCCATGGTCATTGATTAGCCATGTTTCTTGAATGCTAGCCAATGTTGTGACTGAGTCTTGCCATTGCTTCCAGAAATTTGACAGAAATTGAGGATGCAGATATAACAGTTCTTTGGCCAAAATTTAATTCTTAATGTACTTATCTACAACCCACCATCCCGAGCTGATGAAGACATGTCCCATCGTGTCACTTTGGAGGTTTTGTACAAAAATTTCACAACTTGTTTGAAGATTTTGTTAGAGATTGTTTGATCTGTAGATGTATCTGCTTTGAGTAAGAAGATGGGATTGAGTCCAAAGGTAGTAGATTTTCATCACCCTTACAAGAATGCTCCAAAATTCTGGCCATGTGAAGATTCTTGGCCTTGAATCAGATATGGGAGACACAGTCTTAGATCAAGGACATGTTACATTGATATGAGCGTATGAGTGACATCCAATCTACATGATATTCAAATTAAGTTCTTTACACATGTTGACAACATGGTCTTGTATCCAACAATAACAACCATCTAGTCTCTCTTTCTTTGTCAACAAAACACGTGCCAAACGGTGCCCCTATTGACAAAACATCAATGGGTAAATGGTGAGGTTTTGAGAAAGTTGGAGATCTTCATGGGTGTGTGACATTCAAAACATAGCAAAAATATTGCATCAATCAACCAAGAAATTGGAAAGAAAACAAAGCCATTAAATTTTCAAATACTACTAACCAAAACATTCCTTCAAATCAATCAATGGACCTTATTATCTTCTTCCCCAAATTGAATGACTTATTTGTTGAACATTGTGGCAAGACATGTATCTACAACAAATCCCTTGGGACCATGCAACATCAAAAATGTGTGTCAAATGAGGTACATTTGTATCCAATGTTGTGGGTTGTAAAGCCAAAATAGTGGCAAAAACACCCTTCACTTATTTGGTCAACAAGCCAAACCAAATGGTCAAGTAACAAGATGATTTTATTAATTTTGAGGAGTTGGATCATCCAAATAAACAACGGAATGATGTAGATGATGTTATAAAACCATATGAAAAAATTAGAAATGTTTCCAAAGATGATGACTTCCCAAATATGGCAATAATGAACATCAATGTGGAAGAAAAAATTTGAAAACTATTTAAATATCATTCAATATTTTGATGGCATGAATTTTTTTAATTAAAACCACAAAAAACACCTTGAACAAGAAAATAGATGGAATTACTTGATAATTGAATATTATTTCTACATTAAATAGAAGGATGATGTTCTATGGCAAATCATTGAATAAGGCTAGATCATGTGGCTCTTATATGAGTTCCATGATGGGTTTTATAAAAGTCACTTTGTGGGGAACAAATCACAATAAAAAAAATAATTATAAGTAGGCTATGAATTTGACATCCATGATTATTATAAAAGTTGTGACTTATGTCAAGTGCATACAAATAAATCTATTATAAGTACCCATTTACATCCTATTCAACTTTTATAAGGAATTGGGGAATCGATTTAACAAGGCCATCTTTTTTTACTAAAAAATGGCATCAATTCATTGTTGTTGTTGCTAATTAGTTCACAAAGTAAACATAAGTGCATTTTTTGAAATCTTTAATGAAATAAGAAGTTACATGATTCTTGTATGAATGTCTTATCATATGATTTTGTCATGAACATGAAAATTACAAGGATGAATGACAGAGGGATAGGTTTAAATCTAAATCCAAAAAGAATTAAAACAAGAACACAAAGGTTAAATTAAAAAACACATAATATGCAAGAACAACGTACAACCAAATGTTTGTCATGATAAAGTAAGAAAATGTAAACACAAAAAAAAAAACAAAAAAACAAGGCAATGTTGTAAGATTGTAACTTAAATTGATGTTAAAGAGATTAAAGATAATGGGGCTCTTACCTTTATTTGCATCCTTTTGGGAACTTAGCTCAAAGAAATTTTTACAAAGGTTGTCCTATTCCCATCAATTGAAGAAGCTTTTAAAATATTTTTAAATTACAAGTGAATCATGAATTAATTAAAATTTAATTAAAAATGAATTGTGAGTCATTCGAGAATGCACTATAATTGAATTGAGAGTTAATTAAAAATGAATTGTAAATCATTCAAGAGTGCACTAGAATTGAACTGAGAGTTAATTAAAAATGAATTAAAAATGAATTGTGAGTCATTCAAGAGTGCATTAGAAATGAACTAAAAGCTAATTAAAAATGAATTGCAAGTTGATTAGGATTGAACTAAAAAATAATTATGAATCATGAATGAACATTCATATAAAATGAACTCCATTCATCAGGTGAAAGTGATGTTTGTAATAGATTTGAAACATTAATAATTTTGTCTTTTAACAATGGGCCTCAATTTTTCTAATGAGGTTGTGAAGGATTTAATATTGCATTTTGTAATTAAACATACATACATTCACCATCATGTATAAACCTAACACTAATGGCCTAGTGGAAAGGGAAATGAAACATTTTGTTCCATATAAACGAAAGTGGTTAAAATCCATGAAAAACATATGTGATGTTTAGGATCCACCATCTCATGTGAGTTTACCATACCACATACCATAAGATCATAAGGTATTCATTTTTTCATTTAACATCCGGGATGGAATGAGGTGATGACTATACACAACAACCATGAGAATATTTCAATTTGACAAATTTCAATCTCACAAAGTGTTACAACTCAATGAATTGGATGAAATGCAACTTAAAGTTTAATAATCCATTGAAATTGCGACAAAATGAAACAAAAGAAGGTTTTGACCAAAAAATGAAAAAAGAAAAAAAGAAAAAAAAAGGAGTTGAAATAAAAAGATTCATAATGTTTACTCATTGGCATCAACTTGGGTCCATAAAAAAACTATTATCAAAATAATTTGAGGTCTTTACATCATCAAAAAAAGAAAAAGTTTGTTGATAATGGTTTTTATCAACTGATAAATATTTTAAAAATAAATAAAAATTATATATATAGAATATTTAATAATATTATTAATGTTTAAAAAACCCTTGGCAAGGTGTCACAAAATTAAAAAATATATTTAAAGTTAGCTAGTTTTCTAACTACCTATTTCCTGGTAGGTATAGTAATAAGTGAAATTTATTGAGCATTTTTTCTATTTTCCAACCACAATTGCAAATTACACTTCCAAAACGTGTATGTCACAGTTACCTTGTAAACTCTCCTAATACGCTTTGCCGCTCTAGGGTTTGGTGCTCTAGGGTTTGCTTCTTCCTCACGCACGCACGCACGCACGGACGCTGTTGCGCTGGTTGTGGTGGTGGAGGAAGAGGAGGAGGAGGAGGAGGAAGAAGGAGAAGAAGAAGAAGAAGAGTTTAGAGCGTTGGGGAATGTTGGTGGCTCCTCCTCGTGGTCGCTGTGGTTTTTTTGTTTGTGTTTTTGTTCGGTGAGAAGTGGAGAAGAAGGAGAAGCAAAAAGCAGCGATGCCCTACAGTGGGCGGCGAGCTGTGTCCTATACGGATGTGCGAGTGCCGCGGGCGCCATTGCTGGCATGCTTGACTTGCCCGCTTTGTAACTCGTTGCTGCGTGATGCAACTACCATCTCCGAGTGCTTGCATACCTTCTGTCGTGCTTGTATCCATGCGGAGCTTAGTAATGGTGAAACAGAGTGCTGTCCCATGTGTAGTGTTAGTCTGGGTACATTGCCGCTTGATAAGTTGCGGCCGGATCACCAGCTGAATGATCTCAAGGCCAAGCTTTTCCCTAGCAGTAAGCAGCGGAAGCGAAAGCTAGGAGTGGCCGGGGTGAGTAGTCCCGGAAGTTCTACTTCCACACGACGTAAGGAGAGATCGCTTAACTCCCTTGGTGTGAAAGAGACGCCGGCTCTGGTGAATCCGGGTTTGGCGAATCGGAAAACCCGTGCACTTGCCGCTGGAACGGTTGACCCTAGTAGCAGCGATGGAGAGCTGGAGGAGGATGATCAGCTGGAGCCTGATCAGGGGAAGGAGCAACAGCAAGGAAAAGGGATGAGGAGGGGAGCTTCAGGAGCCAGGGGAGGAGGAGATGCCCGGGATGCAAAGAATTTCGTTGAGGTGGATGCGGGTGGCAGGCATGCAGGGGAAGGGGCAGGAGGAGTTCATATGGTCAAAGGCGAGCAGCACACAATGTCTGGCAAAGGTGGGTGGATGATGTCCAAGGTAGGGAGGCAGCTTGCACACCACAGCACAATTCATGGTGGGAACCATGTAAGAAAATCATTAGGTTCATCTGGGGATGGGGTGCGGATGGTGCGGCCAAGAAGGCGCATTCCATCACTTTCCAATCATGCTAGTGGGGTGAATACAGACGGTCTGTCAGCATTGGATGCTTTGGCTCAAGCTGCGAATGCTGAGGCTTTGCCAGGTGGTGCTGGATCACCAGCTGCAGATTTCCCTTCGAGGGTTACACCTGGCATGGCTGGTGGCGGAACCATCTTGGAGAGTGGCCTGAACATGGAGCAGAAGGATGATAAGGATGGAGCTAAGGCTAGTATGGGTTTCATGAATGGATCATCTGGAACACCAAATGGGCAAGCTCTTCACCAAAATGCTGCACACTTGAGACAAAATGTGGTTGGTGGGGTGGAGCGACCTTCTAATGTGAGAGCTCGCCCAATTACGGGATCAAGTGCCAACAGAATATTTCCGAATGGAATATGGTTTCATCTGCAGACTGCAGATAACCAGGCAGAGGAGGATGCACTCCCGCCACTGGCATCTCCGTATGTCAGGATCAAAGATGGGAAGTTACCTGTTTCCCATGTCAAGAAGTACCTTGTCCAGAAGCTAGGGCAGAAGGTGAAATGTGAAAAGGATTTGGAAATTACATGCCGAGACCAACCTGTGGTGTCAAGTCTGCCACTAGAAAGCATCCGGGATATCTGGTTCAGTGCTCAGTCTGCCTCAGATCCATCACCTCCACCAGGTGAACCAAATTCCACACCCTGTGACAGTGGAAATTTGGGTCACCCTTCCCCCAAGGACTTTCTCATGGTGCTAACATACAGGAGGCACAGGAAACCTAGAATGTGCTGACTCTGACAATTTGTCACTTCTGCATCACTTGGGTCCCCTTTTGTTTCGTGTGCACCAAAAAAAAAAGTACATCCTCTTTTCATGTAGGTGACATTGTGACATTTTCTTGCATGTGGAGCAGGAGAATGTGTGATGAGTGTTTCTTTTTCCTGGGTTTGGGCATGAACCCATCTTGGTGTGTGGCCAGGGCATGAAGCCCCAAGGCTTAATAAGCCATTTATTCATTTTCTTGTTCATTTGGCAAAGAGTAGGCACATACTTATGGAAGACATCATAATGGATTCTTGTTTTTCTTTTCTACCTTCTTGTGACAGTTGCTAAGATTGAGTGCATATGATTTTTTTAAGAAACTAGAAGTTATCAGTCCTTGGGTGCTTGTCACATTGAATTAGTTTGAGACCCCTTGGCCCCTATCTTTTGCAGAGAATTTGTCAAAGGAAGGAATGAAACACATCTGCACCAAGCACTATTTAGTTCCATGTAATGCGTCAGTGAACACACCCTTCAGACCTTCTCTTTTGACTAAGATGTCCGTATCTGTGGCTCAAATCCTATTAAATGCCTTTAGACCTCCCAGTAGCATCAGTTGGATTTACATCCTGAAAGGTACTCCCTTAGGTCATGGTTCCTTCTGTCAGTTCTCAATTGGAGGCATGCTAATCCAAGTCAACCTCTTTGATACCAAGGAAACAGGGTTCCCAGAGCTTGCAGGCATTCTCTTACTTTGAAAACATGTGTCTTAACTGTGAAATGCAGGTAGGGACTGATTCCACTATACCTTTGTGCTCTATCCGGGTTGCTGCTACATGTGAGTATCCTTATATTTTCTCCTGTCGATACCCCCTAGTAAAATTTACATTGCCCTTCTTCACATCAGAACCTTTGCCTGCTTGCTTGCAGGAGAAGATGAATTCAAACAATTGCTAAGTTTGTGATCCAACAAGATGTTACTGGACCAGGGAAGAGAATTGACTATAGCAATATATGTGCAATTGGAATTGCATGACAACTTGTGTGGTCACTATTACAATGGCATGTGATGGATGTTAAAGAGTTCATATATCCATATCAGCTTCTAATATGGTTGGCCAGTGCTCTCCCAAGGTGCACACATGGCTGTCAATGATAAGATTGACCAAGTTGGGTACTCATAATTCAAAATGTGATTCTAAGTAAAGAATGAATCCTTGCAATTTCTGGCATGTGAATGCAACCATGAGGAAACTTTTGAAACAGTCAAACAACTTCAAAGGGAAGCTTGTTGGAACTCTTGGAGCTGGCCAGCTTTGCAAATGAGTTTCCAGAGTTAGCTCCTTGCTACCCCACCTGAGATCTCCACCACTCTCAATGCACTCCTGAGCAGCCTTTCTGTTCTGGCTAAATTTAGTGAGTTGGCCGAATCTATCTTCAAAATGGCTAAACATATGTGCCTGCTTTGTTTTCTAGTTGACAAACTTTTACAGGCTGTTTTTGGAAATATTGCCAGATTTTTCTATTGGGTTTTTAGCATGTAGCCAAAATGTGAAGAAATCTTTTGAAAATAAAACAATTTGATCTTCTATCTATCTATTTATTTATTTATCCATTGACATGCAAATGTAGAAATTTCATTCATAGTAAATATGGCATCACGATTCATGATACTATTTGTTATATGTTTTCAACTATGTCTATTGTGAAGAAAATTCTTGTATTTTATGTACACTTATGACTAGTTTTAGTTGTACATGTTTTCACCGTCATTGTGTTTGAGTTTAATCCAGTATGACTGATCTTCTAGACAATTCAACAAAATAAAATCATACATTTTCATATTTAAAAAAAACATATAACACACAACCCAAGGCCAAGAATCTTCACTTGACCATAATTTTGGAGCATTATTATCAAGGTGATCAAAATCTAGAATCTGCAGGACTCAAATCCCGTCTTCTTGCTCAAAGTAGATACAAACTTGTGCCAATCTTCAAACTAGTCATGAACTTTTGTAAAAACCAGTGTTACACAGCTCTTGGAATTGAAGACAGATATCCAACAGTGTATATACCCACTTGCCCTCCAATTCCCAATTTCTTTCAAAATAATTGGTTTTGGTATATGATTGTGGCTCTCAAAACTGGTTCTCTGTCGGTTCCTTCAAGAAATCATCAGTTCTTTGAGGTTTTTGAAATAACGAGAACCAGTGGGTTCTTTGATTCTGTTTTTTTGTTTCAAAGAAGTGAAACCAGTGATTTTTTCATTCTGAGATGTTCAAAGAACCAGTACCAGTGGTTCTTTAAAAATTCAAAGAACCACCCCACCCAACACAACACTGGTAAAAACCTCCGATTTAGTGACACAATGCGACATGTCTTCAAACTGGGTACCATATTTCAACCCTTTGTCTCATGTGGCCAGGGCTTAATAATATAACAATCATTCTGTATTGATATGGTGAATGGGAAGAGTGTTGACCTGTGTGTATTCAATGTTCATTGTGGATCATGAGCACTAGGATAGGCTTTCACACCAAACACAAATCTGTTCACTCAGCCATCACTGAACCCATCCAAGAACCACACAACCCTGTTGGTGAATCCTCATCATCTTATAGCCCCATAACACCAATCCAGGTATATGAACATAATATACTCCATCAACTTATACTCTTCCTTCATTTGAGTAGACAATTGTCATCGTAACTACTCAACCTCGTGCATTTTGTTAAATAGTTTTGCAAAGATTTCTAGAGCAACAAAATGAGAGTTGTCTAGAAGAGTGATAGATGTCAAAAACAAACTTTTTAGGGTTTAGGGTATTTCAAGCTTATGCATGAGCCATGTTATTGATGCTCAATCATCCAACCACTACTCTTCTGATTTGATAATTAATACAAATTGCCATTTCTTATCACTTTTTATTGTTGATAAGCAATAGCTCCAGATTCAAGTGAAGCTAAAGTCCTCCAACTTGAGGTGGTGACATTAGACTATCAACAAGTAGTCTAAAGCATGAACTTTACATGGAACTATAACTCATAGAATTTGGAGAGGAAGTACTTGACCTCATGTACAAGTTTCAACTTCCATTGAACATCATCTATTCAAACTTTCCAAAATCGAAGTTGGTAGGTATTTTTCACCTTGGCAGAAACTTGTGAACATTAAATGCAGAAATATGTCACATTGTGACTGGCCAGTGACACATGGTGACATTGTAGCCTTATTGCTTCTCAACACATCAGACATGAAATTTAGTTCTCATTGACGATCTCCATCTTTTATACTTGTTTGAACTCAACTTTCCTGCTTCAACAAACATATAATAAAAGTTGTGATGTTTCTTTTGGGTATAAAAAGCCAATGATACTTTCTGCAGGTGAAGACAAATTCATTGGTCAACTTGTAAACGGGATAGTCCTGTAGATTCACAATTCATATCCGCTTATGGCTGCTTCTCTTCAGTGGCATGTGAAGCCCATGACTGAGAAAAGATATCTGAGATTGCAGAGAAAACTTCACAATAGAAATACGTAATGTGGCTGTTTGTTAGTTCCAGCAAAACCAAGACTAACATGACAAGAATGAGTGTGGTCATAACCTTATGAACAAGTATCACTCACAAAGTGTCAGACCATCACCTTCATCATTACTAGCAATTATTAGCTGCCATGACTCCCACTGATTTCATCAGTTTTTGATGGTGGGTTGAGATAAGTGTATGAGAATCTGCAAAATTTTGGTCAAACCATTGTACCAAACTCTGCTTCCTGATTTTCTGTTGCATTTCTTGAAGCAATGGAAAGACTCAAATCATGACATTGGCTACCACTCAACTGACATTGCTAATAAAAAAAAGCCAATAGTATCCTTGTTCAAACTGCAACAAGCTTGGTGGGTAAGCTTCATATCACTCTAGCTCACCCTTGTATAGGCAAGCATCTAAGCCAAGGGATAGAGAAGACTACATAAAGGTATAGCAGTGGTTGGGGCCTCCTGCAACTGGAACATACACTTAGCACACCATTTTTGACCATTTTGGATGCAGTACATCAACTTCAGCCACTGAAAGAATCACAAATTGTTAGAACTATGATACAGTTGCTCCAAACTTGCACCACTAACATTAATCTTTACACACGTAAGTATAGCTCGATCACCTTCCTGTGATATGCAATCTCTAACTACTCAGCAACATCTTCCTGCAGTGGCAACCAATCAAGACCACCCCTGCATACATACCAATGATCCTGTAACACATATAGATGCTCTCCTCTCCAATAGAATGGAATACAACTCCTTTGCATAAGGTCCACCTATGTCCAGCACCTCACATAACATCAACAAACCAAAGTTTGGCTTCCTTGTCAGAAGAACTTGAGGACAGCAGTTCCAGAGATGCAGACACACATGATCTCCAACAGGAAGGTACCGGGTGCTAGTCTTTTTGTTGGTCAGCCAAAACATTTGATGTCACTCAGAACAAACACATATTGCAAAACAAGATTGCTTGCTTTTGAATAGTCCTCCATTTTTGTGTGGTCCTGCTTGTGCATACTTGAAGAAACAACATTCAGCGGGTGAGATTTTCAGCTGACAATGTTCTTCTAATCACCCCTCATGTAAATCTCATCACATTTGGAAGTACACAAACCACATATAGCCCACTCTTGACCAGAACCCCCACACTCTTCCCCATATTCAAATGTCTGCATTGTTGCCACCATATGAAAGCTGGTCTTTTCCTCCATTGCATGTCCTGCTGAGGTCCTCTTCTGTAAAATTTCTTTGCTCTGAGGGATTGGGAGCTAGATGGCCTGAAGCTGTCAATGGGCTAAGAAATGATTCCTGCTTAATTGCAAAATCAACCTGTAAAGGTGTGTCAGTCCAAGTAAGATGAAGAGGAAACAAGATTTTGACTACCATGGAAAAAGCTTACTGCAAAATAGTGTCAGTTATGCATGGGTGCTGCTTAAAGTGATTGTAGTCATGTTCAACATCTGAGACAAACTGCCTTATCAAAAAATTCATCAAACTCCACAAACTTCAGTCACTCCCAAATTCCCTCTGAAAACTGCAATATTTCATAGCAGAAAGACTCCAGATTTCAAGGTCTACTCCAACATGTTCCTTTGTAGGAGATTACAACAACATTCCCATCAGAGGTAGACAAATAACACAGTACATTACAGTCAAGAGTACAGGGTGGAGATGAAGCCCACAAGAGATAGGAAGCACATGCCTGCACAAATGAAGCTTCTTCCAGTGCAAGGGAGTCTCAAACACTGAATCGGAAGTACTCACCCTTGCCTGCCACCTCTGATGCAGGCACTTGAGCTGCAACTTCTGCAAAACCTCCCTTAAACCCTCATCAATTGCCCTGAATTTGCCTTCCTACAAATTTTCTCAACACAATCTCTCTCGATAATCCATCACAGCAGTTCTCCCAGTCTGCCTAGAGTAACACGATGTTTGCTAGCCTCATCTAGGTATCATATCCCATTCTGCAAGAGTCAGAGTCCAAACCCCATAGTTGAAAATTGCAGAAACCTATTGCATGCTATGCAGAATGTATCCATTCCTCTTAGAGAGCTCACAATTAGATACAAGCATGAAGCAGTTTGTCATTGATCTTTGCAGAATTGCACTCGGTTTGAATCCCACACAAGGTATAGGGCTTTGCAATGTATGTATGGAAGACATGCTGATTCAAGGAAGGCATGCACTCCAATTCCTCAATTCTACAATTCATTTCAAGGAAAACACACATGCGACGTACATTCCTCTTTCTCTTGATTTATTATGTCCGACATACATACAAAATGCATGTGAATTGATGCTGGGGTTATACCATTGGGATGAAGTGTGGAGTCTTGTAGAAATCCCAACAAACTTGTCCACCATCAAAAGGTATTGTAGGAGTCCTAGGAGACGAATTTTGTAACGATGTTCTGAGTCTTGACAAAGATGTCAAAGAAACTTGATGAGATGTTGCATTACATTATAATGTAAAGATATGTTTAAAGAATCTCCCCAAAATATGTCATGTTTTAAAAATTTCCCTCAAACATAAAAGTTCTGACAATGCTTTTAAAACACTAGTTACAAGAATGCAATCTCTTTTGCAATGCCTTAAATCTAGGTTGCATTAGTTGGGTAATCAACAACAATGATCATAAATGGAACTTAGATTTTGTTGCAAGCAAAGACCCTTCAAGTTGTCAATCCTAATCGTACATTCCATTAACAAAACCCACCACCCACAAACTCACCTCAACTTCATCCTCAATCCTGAGGAGTTGCACAAAATCTAAAAAAAAAACAAAAACAAAACAAAATGCTTCTACATTCTGCAATCAACAAACATGCAATGTAAAGTACATCACACTCTTCCCATTATCATCAATTCATTGACAACAACAAACCTAATCACAAATGCATTCATTTCCCCAAAAGAGAAACCCACATAAAAAAATTTGAAAACAAATTCACCAATTTGGAAGCAACATGAAAAAAAATAGAAAACAAATTCACCGATTTGAACTTTGATTTTAGTTCGGTAGCATTTTTTAAAATATTTTTTACTAAATTGAGAAAAATTACTAAGATTCCCTAGTGTCTCCCTAGGGTTTACAGAGTGCTTTTGGAAAAAAAAAAGAATTTATGACTTTAGATCTAAGTCTGTAGGTACTAAAATATTAACATACATGACACCATCAAATTATGTTAAGAATGTGGAATGTTTTGACCCAGCATAGATGAATGCACCAGCTTCATTTTCCATTTTGAAGCCATCCAGTTGGATGAACCCTGATTTTAGAACCCCCTTAGCTAGGGGGAGGTTAGCTGGGGAACAAGAACCCAATGAATATAAAGCTATCCTGTCTAGTGTTGGCCAGTTCTTTCTTTCTTTCTTTCTCTCTTTTAATAATTGCTGGGTAGGTTCATTTTTATTTTTCTGAGAATCACACAGGTTATCAATATCAATGTAAATTTCCTTGGGTATTGGGTAAGTTATAAAAAATAATAGGTAAAAATTATCATTTATGCATGAGGGTAGGTTATCAGATAAACTGTTAATAACCATCAGTTAATCCACCAGTGATACACTGGTTATTGGGTTTTAGAAAATAAAAATAAAAATGATATTTTGTCTTTTTATTTTATTTTATTTGGTATTTAAAGATTGATGACTTACTTGGATGATAATTGGGTCATCCACTTAAGAACCATGGAAATCCCTCGTGCACATGCCCTTCTCCAACCAAGGACTGTAAATTAGTAATGGGTCCTTATAGTGGACAATACAAAAGTATTGTTTGCTTCTTTTTTCTCGTTGTCTTGTGTGCCTATGGCCTGATTCATCCATCTTTTTTAGATGGATGATGGATGAAAAAGATGGATGATGCCCATACACAAATTTTTGAGTCATGTTATGCATGCTTTGGGTGTGTATATAATAAGACACAAAATTTTTGCTTCTGGGCAAAACCAGACATGTCTTGGTTGAGCAATTGAGAATTCAGGGGCAAAAAAGAGAAGCAATAAGGACCCATTGCTGATTGAATGTCCTTCTTCCCCGACATGTGATTCATGTTATAACATGCCATATGATTCAAGCATGAATCCCGGGGGCCCCATAGTATTGTACTAGAGGCTAGGTAGGGCCATTTTGGCAAGTGGTTGTGGGTTCAAATAGGTACCATGAATGAAAACATTGGACATACTTGGTGGTTAGGTAGTATATATTGGAATTTGGTATGTGTGTTTATAACATGGTTGGTACTAAGCTTTTTATTAAGTCGTGGAAAAATTTCACCATTTGGCCACACAAAAAAGAGGGGCTGCAAGACTTGATCTAAGTATTTTTAGGAAAATTTTCCCCAATATCACGATTATTTCGAGGGGGAAAAAACTTAAATCACCTTATTTAGACCCATGGGGTTCTTGCATATTGCCGGTATATATCAGGGTTAAATCTACTTGTTTCTCTGACCTATAGCCAAATTTGGCGAAGTCCTCTTGTGGATGATCCCCAGTTCACCTACCTCACAAAATTGAAAAAAATAAAATTTTTAAATAAATAAAATCCTGCATGGGAAGGGGAGGGATATTACACATATCCCTTAAGAGTGAGTGAGAGGGGATGACACAACTGCTTCTAGGTGTAAGATCCCACAAGAGACTTCAGAATTTTCTTTGAGTGTTTTATGAGCAAAGGTAATGTACCGCTCTAAGGACTTTACCTGACATAAAGCATTGGCAGAAATTCTACCTTTTTTTATCATTTTTTTTCCATGATGCCTGGCAGATGTCACAAGGAAAAAAAAGGAAAAACAAAAGAAGCAAGGCATTTCAAAAAATATGAAGAGGAATATTTAGCTTGATAATGTGCCTGCTAGATACACTAAATTTTCAACTGGTGCTTTACAAAATGTGAATGACTCCAATGGACTCAAAAGACATTAAATAAGCAAAAGGTTTTTATTGCTTCTTTTTTCCCCTGTCTGCCCATTTGCCCATCCAAGATGTGTCTGGAGATGGCGAGACACTTTTTTTTTGGGTGCTGCCCCTAACAGACTTTGGGTCTGGCCCAAAATGTGCATATCAGGACCCAAAGGCTGCAATGGGTAGTAGCACCAAAATGTGTCTGGACATCACCCATCTTTTTTGAGAACAAAAAGATGGATCAGGCCAAGGGCAGACAAGTAAAAAAGAAGCAAACAATACTTTTGTACTACCTGCAATAAGCACCCTTTGCTTATTATTTAAGGTCGGACAAAGTCCTCAAAACCAAAGAATCCAAAAAGAAAGAGTATGTCAGGGAGAGCAATAGGCATAAGAAGAGAGCTTTTTCTTGTTTTTTGTAAGGGGGGGAGTACACTGTATAGTGCTGGGCTTCTTTGCTTGGTATCTTCTACACCCATACTAGTGGCTTGTCAGTTGAACTAATGCCCACTTTAGACCTGCGTCCAGGGTCCAATTTCCTAGGAACCAATTTGGACTATCTGAAGCAAATTGAATCCTTGAGTTGGACTATACCTTGGTCCCTAGCCTGATTCTTGGTTCTCCAAATCAGGAGCTCTTGTTTCAGCACTGTTTTTTGGTCTGAACCAATTGATTTTTCCTCCAAAATAGGTCCATGTAGGTTTAGCCTCAATTTGCCACTTTTTGGTCTTGGAACCTCGTCTGAAGGCCTTGGGACCAATTTAAAGCTTTCGACCAATAAGATTGCTTGAATTCATTGGTCCCTGGACTTTGGACCCTCGTCTAAAGTTGCCCTAAATTTGCATCTGGGCTGAGTTTGTTGCCTGTTCTTAGTCAGAAAGTGAGCAAGAAAGTGAGGCATAATATTTGTACCAAAGGTTTTCTTTCACATAACAAAACACACCAGAGCACATGCATTCACATAAAACTGTCAAAACCAGATGCAGTTTGCTTTGCAAAAAAGCAGCAAGCCCAGATAAATTATTGGGGCAATGTGAAGATTGCCACTATCCAAGGTTGTTAGTTCTTACTTTATGAGATTCCAAGTCTTCGACTCTAAGTACATATGGTTCGAGATGAACAAGCACATGTAAGTAACCCAGCAGAACCCACCTCCTTAGTCACCCCCAAGCTCTCTGTCCACAATACTATAATCACATTTCATTTTCTTACCCAAAGAAAAATTTCTAGTTTGCATGTTGCAGACAAGTGTACATACAACCCACTAGAGTTGTGGACTTTGAAGCATTGATGCAAGGGTAAATTTTGTTGTTTTATACCAGTGATGGACATGATCTTTGTGTTGCATAACCGATGGTTGGGAGCATCTTGCAAGCATGGCAGCACACACACCCATTGGACAAGAGCTTCTCAATTATATTACATATCTTGTTACCTTCTAATATTTTCGTACCTCCCTGCATTTCTGCAAAGATGTTAAGCAACATGGGTCTCCGGGGGAAACCATGAGCTTGAAAAGAGTTACCATAAAGCACACAACCACCCAGATGCCATCATGTTCAGTTTATGGAGCAGCCAAGTGTACCTTGTAACACCCTCTTTGGTGTCATTTAACCCTAAACCCTAAACCTTACATCCCTGAAGTGTTGTTTCTCTTTTTCAGCTCTCGAAAGCCTGATTCAAACTTTGTCCTTGTTTCAGAAGCTTCAGAAGAATAATTCTGTGCGTGGGTTGCTGTGGATCTGTTTTTGTACGCAAAATAATGCAATGAAGAAGTTAGTACATCATGCATCCCAGGGCACTGAAAAGGTATTGGCATAAGGATTAGGTCTAGGTTTCCTTCATAAACAAAGAAAGGATTTCAAGGAAAGGGTTTCAAACGCAAGCATTGAAAACAAAACAAACAAGTACATGTGCAAGAACCTTGTCTTGTGGTAGGAGGAGGAGGAGAAGGTTGCAAGGTTGAAATTGGATATGGAATTCTTAGGGTTTGTACTCCTTGAGTAAAATGAGAGAATGATGTGTCAAAAGCTTCAAATTCTTTTTAAATGCTACTTGGAATTTGCATGCAACATGTAAGTGCTAATTCACCAAAGCAATTTTTTAAAAAATTGAATGCATTTTTTTAAAACAATCTCATTGATGAAAAAACAATTCTTTGCACCTAAGCACAAGCTTGTGAGGCTATTACAACATTTGAAGTGCTAGGTCATTGAACTTAGTGTGAGACACTAAGTGCCCCTAATGAGCTTTATCGGGTGTACTTTTGGGCTTGTCTTGTTGTGCCCTTGGTGATTTTGTGTCAAAATGTGCTATGTAATTTTTTATGTTACATGACAAAAAAATTATTTAAATATTTTGCATGTTTTATTGTCCCAAGCCAAATTTGAATCCAACACCTTTTTCTTGAGAGTAAAAGTATCAACCACTGGCATACATTTAATCACTTAAAACACCATTTTTAAAAAATTTAAGATGTGTTACGAGGTCAAAATAGACAAACCTTGTGGTAGAAGCTAGTGTTGGCCAAGCACCCCAATCGACTTGGTTACTCAGTTCCCAATTTTGTATATGGGTGGACCTAGAATTGGATGGTTAAGAATTGGTTATTGGAATTAGGTGGGAATTGCACCCTTGTTCTATCATTAAAAAAATTCACAATTGTACTTGGGAAATGATTCTAACATTAATTAAGAATTGAAATTGAATTGAATTTTTAAAAATCCATTCCAATTCCATTTCAAGCTTTTAGATTTTTATTTTGCTTATTAATGTTTTCATTTTTCAAGCACATTGCTTTCTTTGAATTTTTTTTTTCATGTTTTTTTAAGCACATTGCTTTTTCATTTTGGTTCAAAAATTGTTCAAGCTTTTGTGGTTTTCAAATTGTTTTCTTTTTCTCTCAAGCTCTCATGTGATTTCTTGAGCTACTTGCATCAACTTCAAGCAACCATCAAAATACAAGCAAGGTAGGTTGTGTCTTAAATGTGCTCATTCTTTTTTGCTTATTGCCTTGCACATTAATTGACTTTGTTTTTGTTGTAGAGATGGTTGTGACGATGGTGGTGGTGGTGATGGCGGTTTTCTTCCTTTTGAATAAATTCTATTTTTTGCAAGTTTAAAAACTGGACTCTTTGAAAAAAAAAATCCATTTTTTGACTTGCAAAAAAAAAGATTTATTATTATTATTTTCAAAAAGTGAATTTTTCAATATGTTTTCTAGTCATCATCTTTTTCTCATCACCTTGCTCATCATCTTTGATAAACAAGGTGACAAGTTAAAAAAATAATGAGTTTTTTTTTCATTTTTTGCTTGTCATTTTACTCATTGTTTTATTGGTTTTTTTTAAGGTTTAAGAACATGGAAGATTTTGTTACTCCTTTAAACAAAGTGATATTTCTTTCAAATTTTTCATTGGAGATGGATTTTTGTGATTTTGTTTATGTTGAAAATGTTGTTACAATAACATTTACAATAGTAGTTCTTAGAGAAAATTCTTTAACCATTAATGCTACAATTTAGTGGGACTTCTTCGCAAAACAATCAAGATTTTTGGAAACCCAAAAGGTGCACTACCATAGCTTGGGCATTATATGCACCTTGTGGATCATCTTCCTTGAAGGTAAGTTCAAGCTCAACTTAATCTAAACAATTTAAATATGTTCTTTGTTACCCACTTGCATTGATTGTAGGAGTTAAAAGGGGCATCACAACCTACAAGATTGTTAACAAGATTTTTGCACTTTGAAAACATCTCAAAACCAATCATCAACAAGCTTGGACAAGAAAAAAGATGGAGGTGAATGAAATAAATGAGTTAAAAACAAGGTGCGACCCCAACCCATCTATTATTTCTACTTTTTTTGGTAGTGTAGTTCTTTATAGCAATGATGATCATCATAAAAATTAATTCAAAGAGGATCTTGTCATGCTTATTACCAAGGAGCTTGTGCTTCTATCATTTGTGAAACATCTATTTTCAAAAAAAATCTTCGAAGACAAAATCCTTGACTAAATTTTCCATTGAGGCAAAAGTTTAAACATGATATTTTGCTAAGGATTGTTGAATGCCCAAGGAAAGGTTTGTATCTCCATCCCTTATGTCATGTAATATTTGCACTATACCTTTTGATCTTTGGATGTCAAAGGGAGGTGTTGATATTTTTGTTCATATTGTGCCTTTCTTAAATGACAAATGAGAGCCTTGTCATGTAACTATTGAATTTTTTAAAACTATAGGCACATCTAGAAGTAGCATGGTTTATAAATATTAGTGCAAAACCAAGTTTTTTCAAATAGTCCAAGTTGACTAATTGATCGTTCTTGATTAGTGAACATGTACATTTTGATTACATGCCTAAGGTTTGAATGTCATTTGTATTTTTTGACCAATCAACTTCACTAAAATGACATATATTTGAATATTTGTTAAATCAAACATCCAATCAAATTGTGCCTACCTACCTCCCATCATACAACCTACCTATTTACCTACCTCCTACCTCTTATCTCTTACAAGCTATTTACCTACTATTAATTACCTAAACTTCTTATTTACTTACATAAGTAATGTACAAAACTACTTGATGTGAAATTTAAACATGAAAAAAATTGTTGTTTTTTGAAAGTGCGGTCCATTGGTTAAGGATTTGATTTATCATTAGGCAAGTCAAAAGTACAATTCTTAAAACTTGTAACCTATGTACATGCTTAAAGGGTTAATGTAGGTAGGCCAGGTTACCACCTACTTACCTAACTTTTTATGACAAAACCTACCTATCACAAAAATATTTTTTTATATAAATTTTTAAAATAAATGAAATTTAAATATTTTTAAAAAATTATTGGTCAAATGGTCCATTTTCTACCAATCAAAATGACCAAGTGGTCCTTTATTTTGCCAATTAAAAATACCACCTTAATCATAATTGACATATTAAAATTGACTTGTCCAAAATGGTTTTTTTGACACTTGTCGAGATGGGGTATATTTGAACTATAGTTTCTAGTAAAACAACTGTGTTTTTCTATTAATGAAGTGACTAATATGCTTGCAAAACATGGGTTTAATGTTTGTATTCATTGTCAAAGATGAAGGGAGTAATTTTTCCACCATGACTTTTGCATTAACCTCCATTGTGTCTCATGAAGTTTAGGGATTCTCTTCACACAATGTTCAAATGTTGTTAATATGCCATGGATAGCTCCAAGGTATGTGTTGGCTTGACATTAATTTCAATTTAAAAGATATAGTTTTGCAAAAAACCATCACTTGGACGAAGAAAAGTCATAAGGAATGCAAAGGATGGTACAAGGCATGCAAACTTGTAAAAATGCCTCCATATAAACTTAAGATTTTTTGAAGATTTGAAGTAAAGTTTAACGGTGGGTTTGAAATAAGGTTTTTTTTAGATTTCAAATAAGGTAGAATTGGGGGTCTTTAGGGGTGACAATAGGCCATTCAAGGTGGTAGCTATAATTTTGGCAATCCTAAATATGGAACCACATGGCAATAACCCGCCAAAAAACAAAAAAATCTCAAAAAAAAGTTATTATATATTACACTTTAGAAATAAGCTAATTTATATTAGTTTAAGATTTTTAAAACATTAAAAAAAAATTGGAATAAAAGTTCATTTTTTTTCTTTTTTGCATAATCCATTTTAATATTTTGGATGTTGGAACTAGAACTGAAGGGTTTGGAACTAGAAACCAAAACTAGCCAAACTTGAAAATAAAAAAAGAACCAAAATTAAAACTACCCTCAAATTAAAGCATTGAAATTAGAATTGGGTCCCATATTTGAAAAACAAAATAGGGGAGAACCAAAATTGAATGAAACTGATCCCTTGAAAAATGTTAGGAACCAAAACCAAAAAGTTCCCCAAAAATTGAAAAACCAACCAACATTGATCAAAACCAAGTGACTCAACATTGTTGACCATTTTTTTCCCCCAAAAATTGCTTGTTAGGGGTGTGTAGTGTCTTCCTAAGTTAATTCCTCAAGTGTGTTCACTTAACATATTGGGTAAGTTATCTATTTCCTCAAGACTTGTAGAGTTTTGCAAGAAGTTTTGGAGCTTACAAGAAGGTAGCTTGCTTAAAGGAATGTGGAACTTGGGAGATGGAATTTGTGCATTGTTTGTAGATTTTTTGGAAGTCGTAGGAGTAGGAGCAAAAGGCAATGTAGGAGGAGCTACAAGAAATTGGTGGAGGATGGTCGAATGACCTCCTCTTCCTACTCTTGTAGCAAAATTCTATGAAGTTAGGAAGTAAAGAAAAGTTGTTGTGATTGTGCAAAAACCTTTCACACCGTCTTTTTGGAAGAGGATGCACACCTAGAACAAAGGTTTGCTTTACCAATAAAGTAGTGAAAAAAAAAACAAAACAAAAAGCAAAAATTGCAAGAAAAGAGGAAAATGCAATACCTTATGTCGCATTCACGCTCATCACAATTTGACAAAGGCTGGTAAGAAAAAGGAAAGAAAAGAGGGAAAAAATATTTTGCAACAACAACACAAAGAAATAAGAACAATGCACATGTGTGAAACGAAAACAACGTCACAAGGCAAGTTGAAAGTGGTGATCATCCATAAGATGAATTGGCCAAATTTGATGAGTGTGATGGAGTTCGTAAACTGAAGGTGCAGTGGGAGTGACAAGAAAAAGATGGTGACAAGAGAAAAAAATAGAATCCAGTGCATTTATGGATGGTGCATTGGGCCCACCATCACTACTGTATTCCTACAATGGATGGGCTTGCCATTGTTGACACATTCCTGAAATAATAGAAAAGTTTTTCTTTTTTTAATTAAAAAAAATTAAAGGTTTGCTTGGGCTTTTGCATCCTAGTGTTTTGGGTGTAACTTTTTTTTGTATGGCTCTTTCTTTGCATTCCTTGTTGGTTTGAGATGCCCCTTGTCCACATTGTTCTAGCCTTTACACTTTAGGTGGCCTCTCAACGCATTTCAAGAATGTTCACCCTCATGCCAACCTCATCTCCCAAGCTAACCATGTTGTTTTATCTTTACATGTGTCCTCCCCTCTTGTGCTACAACTTAGTTCTATCCCTCTTACTTCTTGGGGTTAGTTTTGGGCTTAGTTTAACTTCATTTTGGGTTGTTTGAGGTTCATTTTGCATGCCCTCAATTGTTTCATAAAATCCCTCGAACAATTCAAAACAAGGTCAAATAGGCTTTTTGCTTACCCTTTAATCAAATTACTCAAAATCCAATGGACAAATCAACATGGTTCCTTTTCCTCATGTTGCCATGGTGTTTGTGTTATATTTGATGAGGTCGTTTAGGTCAACAAGAGGTTTTTACTCGCCTTAGGAGGTTTATGGTGGGCAACTAGTCTTTTTTAAAAAAGAAGTCCTTTCACCTTTCATGTGCTCCCTATTCCCAACGTTCATTGGACGATTCTTCAACCATTCGTTTTTGTCGACGTTTGACTTTGGGTAGAGCCAAAAAATATAATCACACTACTAGAGTTTTTCAACCCATGATGCCAACTTTTCCTTCATAGAACATTGTTGCAACTTTGTGTCAGTTGCACCCCTTTCCATCAGACCTTGTCCCTCCACTTATTTTTTATTATAAACTTGAACACACCTTTGTCTTGGATAGGACTTTGTTTGCATAGGCTTTAGCCATTGCTCCCCATTTGTCTTTAGGTGAACTATTTGGATCGTTTATGAACATTTCTTAGGATATTTCATACTAGAGAACCCATCTTTAGGGTTTTCGAAGTTATTCCAAACTATTGTTGTTTCCCATGGTGATATTCCTAAGTCAATGGCCTTAGTGCTAAGGGCTAACAGATTGTCGGCGCTGGCCAAAGACATTGGAGGTCTTCAATTTATTGCCATCGGTGAGGCATTTCTTTGACTTATTAATAATTCCATTGTCCTACATCTTCGAGGGCCCTTTCAAGAACACCTATACCCTCGTTAGTTTGGAGTATCAACCCCTAGAGGTTGTGAGACCATCTTTTTTGGCATCAAAACCCTTTTTAGACTTACACCCTGATTAGTTCGTGATACAAGTTAACGTAAAAAATGCTTTTAATAATGTTTCTCAAATTGTTATTTTTAGAGAACTATAAGATGTTAAAGGTCCTTAGCAAACATTATCCCCTTTACCAAGTTATTTTATGGTGTTCATTTTTTCTTTATTACCAGCATGGGCAACATGAGGAAAGGGTCACCATTATTAAATCGTCTTTAAGCATGAGGCAAGGCAACCCCCTAGGATTTATTTGCCTTGACCCATTATCAAACATTCTTAAAGACCATTGTGTGAGCTCCCAACTATGTTTTTCCATCCTTAGCGGATGATACCCACATCATGGGCCCCTTGAATGATATTATCCATGTTTTTGACCACCTTTTTGACCTAGTTAACCTTAGTTGGGCTTAGGGTGAAGGTGTCAAAGTGCAAGCTTTGGAATCCATCAAAGATTTCTTTAAGCATAAAGATTTTTTAGGGCTGTATTTTGGTTATAGATGGTTTATGCATTTTGGGTGTGTTAGTGGGTTTTTATGACTTTGTCATGCATTTTTTGGATGAGGCTTTACTTTAAGATGTGGCGCATATCGATGATCTTCCTTTTTTGGGAAACACACATGTTGTTTTGGGCATTTTGTTTTCATATGTCACTTGTTAACCTTCTTATCTCACTTGGACAATACCTTTTCATTCCTTTTTATTTCTTTTGGTGGGTTTTGACAAGAAAATTATGTAAGTTTGTGGGGACATTATGGGTCTAGGGTCATGGGAGTCTATTCAAGGCCCTTTAGCAAGGTGTTAAGCCTGACTACCAATTCCCTTTGGTGGTATAAACCTTTCATTTATGGAAGATTGTGCCCCATTTTTTTTTTTAAGGAGCTAGGTTTTGGTGGTTTCATATCTGTGCTCTAGGTTTTGTATTTTTGATAGACCCGTTTTGGAAGAGTATGTTTTTTAGGATGAAGGGGGCCCACACCTCTTTCAGTCATGCTTTCGTGCAACTTAGGATAACCTTCCTCCCATAGCTAGAGAGATGCAACCTTTTTTTGAGAGTTTTGTAATTATCAATGCCCTAAGTTTGTAAACATCTTTGATGGACATTCATCACAACTTATCCTTTAAATCTATCTTGTAGGATCATTCCATTTCCTCAACATCCAAAGCCCACATTCGCTTTTGTTCGAGCAAGGGGGCGGGGTTGTGGTTGATTATTAGGCCATCTGACGCGCTCCCAAGTCCCAAGTTAGCCCCAAGTTGGGCTAACTCACTCAAGTTGCGGAATTTCTGGGACTTGGGGCACGTTCCCAGCTTCCAGCACTAAAGGGGGTGAGAGGGGCGTGCTGAAAGCTCCGGGATAGACTAGGAAGAGGGACAAGCTTACTCAATTACACGGTCCTACATCCAAATCTAACCCACAAATGGGTTAGAACTCATTTTGCACCTTTTTGGTGTTAGGACAAGCCACGGGCTAACTTGGATTCACTTGACTCACCACGACCCGGACTCGGGGGAAACCACCACCTTCCCCCATATAGTATTCTCTATAGCTCTTCGCGGGACTTGCATCCGAATGGCTCTTTTTCCCGGGACTCCCAAAGTGGAGTCCCGAAATTGTCCCGGTTTGGACTCTCGGGAATTTGGACACTCAT
>Ga0116231_10002661_pt1 | contig 37334 bp, 46 predicted proteins | sample S1TSphgellanicum_2_FD_89695 | JGI IMG/M metagenome (GOLD analysis project Ga0116231, IMG submission 89695) | Host-associated microbial communities from peat moss isolated from Minnesota, USA - S1T2_Fd - Sphagnum magellanicum MG | ecosystem: Host-associated > Plants > Peat moss > Unclassified...
AGAGTTTTTGTGGTTAGGTCTGAGGTCCAGAAGGTATGGTATTTGCAGGTGGCAGTGGGCTCATAAAATCTGATTCTTTGTAACAACTGTAAAATTTACAACTTTGCCATGCCCACATCAACTACCTTGTCTCTCTAATTGCAGCAGTTTGTTCAATCAGAGATTGATGTGTGTGAGTATGTACTTATCATTGGAGCACACTTATTTTCTTTGTTCTGCTGTATTCATGATGTGTTCTCTTCTCTTCTTCATTGCAAATCTTTCATTACTGTATGTTATGGCCTTATAGTCTTAATAAGAATGTGCTGATTTTCTGTTGTTGGCAACAAGGAAACTTTGGCTTACAGTTGCTGTCAAAATGTATAGAGTTTGACATGACACATGGATGTTGTCATTGCATGATGAGGAGGATGATGATGACTTTGAAGGTGAAGGTGATGTTGTCGTTAAGGAGGGTGTCAAGGAAACAGCTTTGTTGAAGTCCAAAATGGATTAGAGAGGAAAATGAGGAGAAAGAGGGGCAGCTCATCAAGCATGAAGACTTACAGACTGATTCTACAAACTACTAAGTTTCTTTGCGTCAATCTGATTTAAGGTACAAGTGGGTCATATTGCAAAGAAACATAAGAGTGGGCTTTTTGCAGGACAATGGAGGAGAGAGAAGTCACGAATAGATGGAGTGATGACAGATCTGCCTTGTTCAGCAGGAGGATTCCAGGCACAAATTTGTGGTGCTGGACTTGGCACCCACCAAACCATTCTTCACAATGAATGACCTTACTGTGAACCTTGACACTCCAATGTCTTCAAAATGTGGATCAACATTCAATCTGTCAAGCAACTCCACAGCTCTTTAGTGCATCCATCACCTGGGATTTCCTTAGTGGAATACAATCTACTCCAGCTATCTTGAATGTCATATGACAAAGATGGGGTGCGGAAGAGATCCTGAGACATAGAAGTCTGGTGAAGTACCATCTTATTTATCTCAACTTCTGCAAATGATTTGCCTTCACATAGCATGCTCCATATAATCTTATCACAAGCCCAGGAAATTTGCATTGCTGCAGATGGGCTTCTGTTTTGTTCTTTCACCATCAATTGTTGCTGCGCAGCATGCTGCAATGCGACTCTTAGTGCTGATTGGGCTGCCATCCTTGCACTTGACTGCAAATTCAAGCTCCAACTTTCTTGCCTACACCAGATTGCCGATTACAATAGCAACATCATAGTCCCTATCTTGGACATGTGCAGCAACTGCTTGGACTGAGACATGGTGTCTCAGATTGGCAGAGAGAATATTTTGCAACAAGTAAAGAGTTGGGTGTGAAGATGTGTGCACCAAGGTGGCTCTTCCACCAGAGATCATCCACAAACTCCTTCCTGTACTGCAGGCACTTGAATCTCCTTCATGTTCTCTTCCAAAGGTGAGTGATGAAATGTTTTGAGGTCATGGATAAGAAGATGGCACTCTCCTTAGGCTTTTGCTCCACCTCCTCCACACCTTCTGGTACCATCTCATCAGACTCTTCCTTCATGCCTTCCTCTTCATGATCCCTATTTCTGCATTGTCCATCCCTCTATACCCCTGTGAAAAGGACCCAAACATTAGTATGTCCTCGTCCCCACTCCTATTGTCAGAAAGAGAAATAGGTATCAGTTTCAATACATGTGCCAACAACAAAGTGATGTCAGAAGAAAGAAATGATGCAGACTGTTGCCCACAATCAATCTCAGCTTCAAACATCAGCACAAATTCTCAGCTCACCAAGTAGTCAGAGATAAACCTTATTTTGGAAGTCTTGCAAGCAGGAGGTTGTTGATAACATCAGGCCATGATTTGGAATTGATGTGATACCACAATTGTGGACGTGTTAATTTGGGCAGCAGTTGAATGTCAACAACACCTGCATTCAGGGGCTTCTTCACCCTGCATTTTAGCAGATTAGAGCAGTCACCACATTTCGATAGTTGCCCGTTTTCTGGGTTTGTTGCAGACCTTCTCTGATCACCCATGACTCTTGTCATGAAGTTGTTCTTGGGTTGTTTGTTGTCCCAGAAGCAGAGCTCTCTCTCCTGGTACATAATCGTTCCTTCATGAATTGCTGGATTGAGATTGGCACTCCACTGTGGTTGCACTACTAAGTTGTGTGTGACTTCAAACTACAATCCAGGAAAAAATAAAAACAAAAATGACATAGTTTGTGGGAGAAATTCCATAAGAAGAGCCAAAAAAATTGTTCAAATTTGACTAAAAAAAATCCCACCCCATTCAAGACTCTTTGCTTTGGTATCCTTCTACCCATATTCAAAGACACCTCCACCTTCGCTTTGATTTCATCAACAAGCTCTTGGGATTGCAGCAAACTGTTTACATCAATCAACAAAAGGTAGGTATGTGACGCTTGATTGATTGTGGCTGGTTCTTTTTGTGAAGGTTTGTTTTGGAGCTCCGAAGAAGCTCAGGTAATTTGATTTGAGTTTGTTTTGGGTTTTTTTTTTGGCTTGGATCTCTACAGCTTTGTTTTGTTTTGTTTTGTTTTGTGTGTGCTTGTTCCTTTTTTCCTCTCTTGTCCTGCTGTTTGTTTGCAAAAGGTTGTGTGCGAGACCTTCTTGTGATAGGATCACGTTTTGCATTTTGTGTTAATCTGGTCCCATTCTCTCTCTGCTCTGTGAGAAGTTTGTAGACAAAAAAATTTGGTTCGAGGATTCTTGACAGAATTTTTTCTACTTTTTAGGGTTTGGTGCGCAAGCTTCACCTGGGGATTGGGAGTACCTAATTTGAATCGACTCTTGAGAACTTTTTTTCTGGGTTACGACCTGCGAAAAGATCCTGGTTAGCTGGTTTCTTTCTTGATCATGTTAAGGAGTTTTCTGTTTGGTTGGATTCTTACGTAGGGTTTTTGTCAGAGTTTTGCTTTTTAGGGTTTGGTGTGTAGACCTGGAGGATTGGGAGCACCTATTTTGCATCGTTGCTTGCGCATGGGAGGCATTTGCATTGGTTCTTGAGACCTTTTGTTTTTGTTACCCACTTGTTAAAAAAATTTTTCTTGTGGTTTCATGATCCTGTGAAGGAATTTTGCTGTTTGATTGATTATTAGGGTTTGGCGAGCAAGCGGTTGCACAGACTCACGGTTCCATGGGGCTCGCTCCTTCACCAGCGTTTGTGTCCCCACTAACGGACTCCTCTAACCAGGTAACTGGATTTCTGTGCCTCAAAGCTAGCACAGGAGTTTTCTTTTAGCCTCTGTTTTCTGCAAGCTGACAAAAGAAAAAGCCAGTACAATGAACTGAAGCCAGAGGAGTTTTTGTCAGTTCTCCTCAGTCTGAGATATGAATCTTGTTATCATTGGAGGCCAGTGTGACATTTTCCAGGCACCTATCTTGATCTGCAGGAAATACTCTTTGAGTTTCGTGCTGGCAAAATGATGACAAATGGGACTCGGGTCACACCTGATCCAAGAAAAGGCTTAGTTAGGCTCTCAAAGGTGGGAGATCTCCTATCCCTTTTTTTCTATTGTGCATGCATTGGTTTTTCCAAGACTGATTGGTTACCTATTTAGGTCTCATGAACAAGTACAAAAAGGTTTAACTTGAAACATAGAGCAACTTGGAAATCAAAACTCAAGCTTCTGAGCAGTTGTGTTGTTAGGTGGTGAATCTGTGAGGGTTTTTAGCTTTTCAATGAGCTGAAGTTCTTGGTTGTTGAAATCTGATACAGGGTGAGGACACTCTTACACATTTTCAGTGGTGGGATCGAACATTGAATTTGATGGAGGATGTATCCTGGTTTTCTGATTGGAGCTTGCTTTTGGTAGTTTGGCCTGTCTGTTTCAGATTCTGTTGTGGATCTATGTTCTATGGAATAAGCCTGCTCGGTATATAGAGGTTTGCATTTAGAAAGCAAGCTTGCCATGTTCTTTAGGGCAAGTGATATCAAAATCTCATGGAGGATGAGTATTCGTATCACCTCTGCACTTTAGGTTCTTCTTGATCAATGGAATAACAGGACCAGATAATTTTTCCGGAGGAGGCCAGCTTTGAAAAGGTAATATACTCCCTGGACAAACTCTATGCTCTGCTTGTTCTCAAGAGGAGTGGCATGCAAATGCCAGGAAGGAAACCTTGTATGTTCTGTATCTTCAGTATCTTCAGTAACATATTTTGAGTTGAAAGTTGTGTTGATTGTGTAGGCAACTTGACAACTTTTTGTTTTCAGTGACTGATGACCCTCTATGCCAGCTTCAATTGATGGTTTCCAAATGAACAGGTGGGACAATCTTCAGGTCGAGTGTATCTGCTGAGTTTCAAACATGATGACCGGAAGTTTTTCTTCTGGATGCAGGTGTGGTCTTTCACTGGTGGCAAGTAAGCTTGATCTTCTATCCTGTTCTAGTTTCATCTCCTTGGAATATTACTAATCTGGTTTTGGAAAGAAGGATGGTGATAGAACTGAAGTCTTTGCTATTATCAGGAGTCAATTGATGCATGTTTTGCGCTCTAGCAGTCTTCATTTCTCACTGGTGACATCCTCAATTTGCAGGAAACTAGACAGGAGAATGATGCTGATATCTGCAACATTGTTATGCACCACCTAAATCGTCCCTTAGGTACGTTCTTAATGGAACATGGCATGTAGTGAGTTCACTTATTTGATGCTGGTTTCTTCTCCAAGATAAAACACCTCACATGTATGTGAATATTCTTCTGTATGGGCAATGAAGTATTTTTTTCTTGTCACCACTATTCTGTTCCATTGGAGGAACACAAGGAGCTGGAATAGTTGATGCCGCTCATGAATCTTTGTTGGAAGAGCTATGTTTTCATTTGGGCCTCACTCTAACAATCCAATCCCTCTTGATTATGAAGGCTAAAGCTCCAACTTAGTACATTACTGGAATATGTGTTTTGTGTTTTCATTGCAGAGGATGAAGAGGATGAACCCGAAGATTCTCCACAGGCTGTTCTACAGATTTCTGAGGGTGGTGTATCTGACAGGCTTGAGACCTCATCGTACGTTCACATATTAAGAAGCCTCTTTGTTCCATCTTTTGTCTTCCAACCCTAGAGTACTCTTGTGATCAGGATTGTGGATGTGGGCATATGACTCTTCTGACAGGGTCTAACAGAGCCCTCTTTTTCAGTTTTCTGCCCCCATCTTCAAAACTGTTTTCCAGGCTGATATTCTCAGAAGAGCTTGGTTTCTGTCTCAGAGACTTGAGTGCAGGAACTTCAGCTTTGTCAGGTGAAATGCCACATGGCACCAGTACAGGGGTTGTCCAATTGACTGATCTTCAGCACATACTAAGTGGGCTTGGGCAGGCTCCTGGTAGTGTTTCCTTTATCACTCTATCTTGTTTGAAGAACATCAAATCACTATCCACACACAGAATGTGGCACCTTTATTCTTTTATCTCTGTTTCAATCTGTACTGTTTTTTGCATTCCTACTTGTTTCAGACCATACTGCTTTGAGAGGAACAAGGCCCTGCTTTCCAGGTCTGCAGAATTAGCAAGAGCAAAGTGGACATATTAGTCTACTATACTGTAAAATTGATTTTTGACCTTGATATGGCAAACTAAATTCTGACCACATGGCTATTGCCATTGTTATGGTTGATGTTACACAATCCACCAGTGTCAATGCACTAGGGGCCCTTCAGTCACATAGAAAAGTGTTTCAATATGTGTGTTTGTTTGGAGACATTTATAGAGACGTGGCATCATTGCAGAAGGAGATTTGGGCATGGCAAGAGACACTGGTATGTTCAGCAGGTGGTGAAGGACTTATGAATATATTATAATCTTTTTGTTGGCTTTTTCTAGTATAGAGGCAGTGTGGATGGGATAGAATCTTGCAAATTTGCTTGCATCAGTCCTGTCTGCCCCAAAGCCATATGCAATTTGCTTGCGCAAAAGGATAAAATTTGATTCTCTACCAGATATCGCCTCTAGAGTACTTACAAAATTGCATTGTATGAAACTGAGTGCTGATGAATCAGAGTAGTTGGTGAAGTGTTAAGGTAGATTAATAATGGTCAGAAAGAATGCAGGTCCAGGCTTTTCAGAGCTTTTGAAACCAGATATTGTTGTGCCACTACTTGAAAACCTTCAGCTGGAAGAACGCCTTGCCCCCTACTTGCCAGAGGTATCTGTGACTAATTTCCATCTTTCCTCTTGTGCCCAGTGTTCCTTTTCTCCTGAAATAGCTTGTTGGGTATAGGGGGTTCCAAATCCTTGACAAATACATGGCAACTTCAAGTAGTGGCAATTTTGAAAGTTGCTGTGGTCTAAATTATGATGTGGTGCAGGGAGTTCGATCAAAACAAGCCATTGCTGAGTTGATGCAAAGTCCACAGTTTCATCAGCAGCTTGATTCCTTCACTCAGGTTTTGATGCTAGTCATATTTCAGATATGTTGCTGCTTTTCACCATTTTCTGTGTTTTGGTATTCATGTGGCTCTATGTTTGCCTATGTGCTGAGTTAGAGCTGCTGTTTTCACAAAGGCACTTAAGTCATTAGATGGTTGTCTTTGCACTGAACTACAGGTGATTCGGAGTGGTCAGATGGACCTTTCACAGTTTGGCATTGACCCCAGTAAATGTAAGACTTGATACTCTTTTATCCATTCCAGCAGGGGGAATTTGTCTTCTTACAGGAGAAAGCATGGACAGAATAGGTTAGTTTGCCGCCAGCAAATAGCAGCTTGTGGGGGATTTGGGAGGAAGTAAAGACAACAAAACCAATGATTTTGGGGGATCCAGGCAGTTAGGATCTCAACATCAAATCACCTGTCTGGGCTGGGACAGTTTTTGAGTTTTTTTGCCATTGGATGTGCTCATTCCCTGGTTGTCTCATTCTTAAGTTTTGCTTGCAGACAATTTCACTGTTGCCGCTTTCTTGGAGGCGATTGAAGAGCAAGCCAATATGGACAGATCAGAAAATGGAAGAGAACAAAGGCCAAATCATGATATCATGGATGAAGGCCAATAGCATTTCAATACAATTCATGAATCCCTTGAGATTCTGGAATGGAAAGGGATGCAATTTTCTCACACACATTGTGAGCAGATCAGAATACTACACTGGAGGAAGCATCAGCAGTCATTGTCTCAAGATATTGGCTGCAGTACCAGGCTAGTTACTTCCTACTCAACTACTGAAGCACAACCTTTTCTACGAAGGGCTCTGTAGTACAGATTGTGAGAAAAGAATTGTTTCATTCTTTGCAATAATGCAGCTCTGGTTGTACATCTCTTGTGCCTGATACACACAAAGTTGGGCACCAAAAATTCAAAATGAATGCTCAAAACATGTTGTTTGAACCACCAGGCCCGCATCTTTCTCCCTTATTTCTAGGCTACTTATTTCATCTTTGTATTAATTAGATGGTGGTGCTTCCCAAGTTCAATTTTTTTCCCATGCAATGAGCCATTTTGATCGACCCATTGCAAAAAGAAATTGAGACTTTTGAGGCTCCCCAAAATAGAAGTTTCTATTGGATGATGGGGTGCCTCCCATTGGGCAGACCTATATCGGTGAAAAGAGCACAACTTTGGGCAAAAGAATATGAGATAAAAGTGTGGTGCTATTGGGAACATCTTGGGGAACACATTGAGAAAAGGAAAAAACTAAAAAAGTCTGACCTTCTCCCCACTCTCCTAAAAAGAAAAAATCTTGAGCCTCTTGGGTATGTCTTGCATCACCTCACTAGGTGGGTGAAATTTCTATTCTTACATTTGTTTTTCATCATTTTTTTGTTGTTATTATTTATTTATATATTTATGTATGCAATGATCAATTTTGATAGGCTTGTCAAAGCCCCCCAAAAGAAAGAAAAACCTGAAACTTTGGAAGCTTCCCCAGAATAAAAGTTTCTATGTGAAGATGATGTGGTTTTAGGGTTCCCTATGCTCACACCAACCTGCCCCCCTAAAGGAAAAAGAATGCATGTTCAACTGTCTCATTGGTTACAGCATCTCCAATTTCCATTCTAAGTAAGATGGCAATGGCAAGTTGTCAAATGCACAACAATTGTAACAAAAAACCGAACCCCAACAACACATTATTGCTATACTAAAATTTAGCTCCAACAATAACCCTTCCAGGCTCTGAAAACAAGCATGGCTTCTTGAGCTTAGTATTTTCTTCTTGGAAGCCAAGTTGACAGTAGACATGGTTGTTCTTCCCAACCAAGTTGTTGCAATGTCTAAACCAAGGAAAGGGAAAAACTTCAACCAAGAAAAGGAAACCCAACTCTGTTGAAATTTTCTTCATGTCTTACAAGATCACATCATCGGCAAGGCCCAAAAATCACAAGCTTTTTGGGAGCGTGCATGTCAACATTTCAACAGCCACATGCCAGTGTGAGGAGTAAAAAGACTTGTGAAGAGCCTTGAAACAAAGTGGGGCTCCATCAAACACAATGTCTCAAAATTCATCGGCATGTATGGATTTGTGGTAGCACTCAATGTGAATGGCAGCTTAGCAGATGACACACTTCAGCGAGCTTGTAGTAATACAAGGTCAAAAATCCAAAAGGTCAAGGTTTTCTTTTCATTCATTGTTGGTTAGTTCTCAAGGATGTGCCAAGGTGGGGAGATTTGAGAGAGAGACTGAATCTTGGAAGACGACACCCATGAAATGTCAACCTAAAAGGGTTGTTGGCACCTCTAAGCCAGAACTAGAATCAAGTGAGTTGGAGGTGGTCAACTCTGAGGTGGGAGTGGGGTTTATTTACACACCAAAACCTCAATATGCTAAGTGTCCAAGTGATTGTTGAGCAATGAAGGATGCATAAGCCAACATGAAAGCAAGAGATAGTGCAATTCAAGCCCAAGCTGCTGGCACTACTGAAATGTCTGCTGCTACCTGTGAGAAATCCAACATTCTCCATGATCAAGTTGCAGTGTCTCTATTCACCATGCCACCAGAATTAATAGCCATTGATAATGCATGTGAGTATGTTGCATTGCAGTAGGAAGAGGAGTCAAAGAAGCTTTGATTCAATGTTATCTGCTTGTCGTTGGGTGCAACTGCAGACTGAAGGGGCAAGTGTGGATGGCAGTCAATGTGGATTATGTAACACATATTACATAGCATATGTGCAAGATCTGTGTGCATTTTTGGGAGATGGCGTGTCCAGGGTTGAGGTGCCTTCTCCCCCTCCCTTGCTTGTTTAGGCTTGATGTTGTCATTTTAGATCTCATGCCAACCCCAACCAATGACTGAAAAAAGTGCATTGCCATCATTTTGGCATTTATTCATGGTGTCAAAAGGCGCTGGAACCTGAGGTTCATGGACATGGTCAGGATCCAAATGCAATGGATGATCTTTTTCTTTGGAGTACATGATGAAATGCTGTGTGCTTGCAAAAGTGAGCCAATACAAGATGCATGATTGGTTCCAGCATGATCATTCAGAGGATTCTCACTGAATGTCCTGAGCCACCTGATCTGAACCAGCATCTTTGTACACGTATTTCCTCTTTATGGATGCAAGTGCATTTAATTTGTTGCATGTCTGACAGGTGCCCAATGGACTGGTATTGTAACAGGAATTTCTATGGAAATGCTGCAGTCAAACATTGTTGATGCAGTGGTGTGCATACAAAGGTTGAGCCCTCAAGAAAAAAATGTTTCCTATTGGTTCCTCAATGTTGTAGACATAGGAAATCAGAGGCAGAGGAATACTTGTGATCAGTTGCTAATATGTCCAAGGCCCTGGTCTTTGCAGTGATCCAAATGACAGGTTCAGCCTTAGACCAGTTCTTGCCAGGTTGAGTTTCCTTTCAACCTTCTGATCAATTTGAGTACTTTTTGGTTTAGCTATTCACCCTCTCCAGTTCAACTACCAATGAGTTGAAACATTCCTATTGATTGAAGGCCATCAAGTGCTTTCAAGCATGTTTGTTTTAGCAAGGACACTTGTTCTCTGAAGCACAAGTTGCTTCCCTTCATATATTTGGGTTTAGGGTTTAGGGTTTAGGGTTGAAAGAGAAATTTGGAAATTGAACCCATTTGCAATATTTTTATCTTGGGTTACCCTCAGGATTTAGAAAACAGAATGCATCTTGGTCTTGGGTACAGAACAGTTGAGGAAGTTCAATGGAAAATCAACCATTGATGCTAACCCAAACAACAACACCACCTTACACCTTACAGATAAAAATCCCACACAACAGCTCATTGATTGCACAACTACATGAAACAAGCAAAGTAATCTCTAACCTCGGCCTCTAAGTTTTGAAAAAACACACACACACACACACACACACACACACAAACCAGTGCAAATTCCCCCATTCCCATGGAGAGATTCGCTCACCTCCATGGTCGGTTTGCCTGGCAGTCTGCGCTGTGGTAGAAACTCCCCATTACCTCCAATTCAGCTTGGCAGCATGGGAGAGAGCACGCGAAGCATCTCCATCAAAACCAAAAAACACACCCAATTTGGGATGTCCAGAGATGGTTGTCATGGAACCGGGCGCCATCGACATCACCATCATCTCAAGCAATGTGTCGTCTCTGAAGCACTGCACTGTCTACATGGAAATTCACATGTGTTTAGGCTGTCGACTAGGACTCTAAGCTAAATTGCAATGAACATTCCAAGCTAGAAATAGAAAAATGTCAACAACACCCATTAACATTCTGGGGCACATACAAGGATTGAAAATATTTGGAAACACTTTGGGTAAACGAGGAAAAAACACATACATGCTGTTCACCATTGAACCCTAAACCCTAAACACTCACCAATTCCCTCCAACACCAGAGACTGAATTTCAATATCTATGAGATGAGACCAGATCCTGGAAAAAACTCATGCACACAACACACACTTCATGGATTTTTCTCACTATAGAAAAATGGACAGGATCGTGTGTAGTAGCTTGACATCTTGCTCAACCATAAATCAATTATTTGTTTTATGTCCTCAAGAGTGAATGGAGAAAGAGTTTCCACCTGTTGCAGAGAGACTTATTTACCAGGTCCTCCTGACTTGTAGAGATGCTGAAGCAGATTGTGATAAGGAAGCGAAGCTGACTCCTCTCAGCAACAATCAGATGCCGTTCGGTTGATTAGATCTTCTTCCTTTCTTTCTTTTTCGCGAATTTTTTTGTGTTTTTTTGGGAGATGATTGTCAGTTGCATCATCTGTGCTTGCGTGACTGTTATTCTAGCATGAAGTTTGATAATTAAGGCTTCCTTATTGAGGCTTGATTTGTGGCGGTTGCAATCTTGCAAGAGGTTGTGGGTTTCGAATCATTGCTGCTACCACACTATTAGGTTGTGCTGCTGCATTGCTCACCCCTAAAAACCTTAAGCCTTAAACCCTAAACCTTGAAGTTTGCATTTGGGGAAGAGCAAGAACTTCTTTCACAATAGTATGTTGAAATTCATACATAAGCTGATATAACCAAATTTGGTTTTTTATGAATATAAAAGGAAAATTTAAATATCTTTAAATATTTTTGGCTACCTTATTGAACCGTGTATAAAAATATAGCAATTAAAAAAAAATTGTTTTTTTTTCTAGTTTTGGCATTTTTTTTTCAGAAAACCATTGATTTTTTTGACAATGTCAAAATTATTTGGGAATTTCCTAAATAGTTGGTATTCTATTAAAATATAAAACAGACAAAAAAAAGTGTGAAAAGGTTCAAATGAGCAATTTTTTAACTCTAGGAGAACACTAATGTTGGGCAAGTATTTGATTTTTCTAATAATTGTTAGTTTTGACTATTTGAAAATTCAAAGTGAAAGAACCTTTGGTTTCAATTATTCAAACAATCTCAAAAAAATTGTTGGGTTTCATGAAAGAATTAGACCAAAAAAAAAAAAAAAAGGTTATTTGGGTGAGTTATTTGACATTTTTGAAAAAAACTTGAGAATTATGGTTATACATAAACTTAACCTAATGTTTCATTTTTGATATCCATGGTTATATATTAAAACCAAAATTTGGATTTTTTTTCATAATTATGGTTATCAACTCTAATGCTTGGCTTGATGCTTGGCATGTATTTGGTGCAATTTGTAATATTTGCCCAAAATTGGAGAACACTTGAAGTTGTGGTGTGAAAGACTCGTCTTTGTTGAGTTGAATATCTTGCATCATCTATTGTTTTTTCATGTGTCGTTTCGCAATTTTTATAAATTTTTTTCATTTCCAAGTTTTCTTAAGGTCTAGTTTTTTAAACATGAGTAAAGCCTATGTGTGTGTGCCCATCATCCACTACCTTCAAATCACATACCTAATTTCCAAATGAATTGAAAAATGAAACATCCAATATCATCTTTGTGTGCACAACTAAACTTTCGTCTAAAAATTTTAAAATGATCAATTGAGTGTAACACTTCCTTATATCCAATAGATGTGTTATGAATATTTGAATCATGATAGGCATTTTATGACTTTAAATGAAAACCTAAAACTAAAGATATAGGTCAAGTGGTGATGACAATGGTTCTTTTTCCCAATTTTGTGATTAAAAAAATTGACAATTTTTTTCCCAAAACATTAGCAAAATTAGTTGAATTTACACTACAATTTTATTATTTTTCCAAAAATTCCCATTATTTTGTCAAATAAAGACAAAATTTGTCAAGACAAAAACATTAGGTCCCACAACAAGACCAATACAAAATGTTCCTACCTCAAGGTGTAGCTAGCATATTCATTTGATAGATTAGTTGACCTAGGTTGGGTTGGCTTCAATGAGCCTATTATCCTTTAGATTGGGCATTTGACCTTGGGTACATTAATCGTGGTTTAGTTAATTTAAAGACATATGGATATTATAAGGCCTTTAAATGGAGGGCAATTGAAGGACTTCAAGATGCCACATTGGTTGTGAATTGTTTGTCTTTCAATTGCGAATTTGTCATTGCCTAGGGTTTAGGGTTTAAACCAAATGCACAAACCCTAAACCAAATTCTTATTGCCCTAAACCCTAAACCAATGACAAATTACACTTTCCAAACCAAATTCTTATTGCCATTTCCTTGCACAATCATGCATATTTCTTTGCCATTGGGGTATGTGGTTAATTATACCAAGGGTTACATGACTCTTTTTCAATTGGGTGAATGCTTAACTAACTACACTCCATCTTTACAATGGACACCTAGTTAGGTATGTAGATCTAACTATTAATAATTCTAAATTGAACTTGTTTTGATAATCTAAATGAACCTTGAATAATTGACATTGAAAATACACAATTTTAAAAAAAATAAAAATTATTGAAGTTAAAAACATAAAATGGATATTGCGGAGTTTAATTAGTGCTAATATGTTTTGGAAGGCATTACCTAATATCCAAAGAAAGGACATGGATTAATAAAATTTGATTAGAAAATAGAAAAAAGTATTAATTGAATTGGGAGACACTAGGTAAACCCAAGATGTTTTTGGCCACAATGAGGACCAGATGCATCCATGTGACCACGGGGTGCAATGACCTTTTTTTAAAAAAAATTCACCCCTCTGCCCCCATTACCTATTGAATGACTTGAACTCCCAAAATTTCAGTCAATTTTATTTAACAATATTGGATCGGTCAGACCCCAAAAGAAATTTTTAAAAAATAAAAAATAAAATAAAATTGCAAGGTCCCAAAAACCAACCCTCCCAAAGTGGGGTCCAAACTTCTACAACATCCATACAATATATAGTTCACGGATGAACTTCATGAATGAACTTTCATTTTGCATGCATAATGAATGAAATTCATTCATTCATTCATCACCATTTTTTTTATTAATCCATAATAAATAGTAATATGTAGGTGTTGAATAAGACTCCACTTTGGACCAATGGTCTTTATGAAAGTTATTATGTTAAAGTATAAAATAGCTTTAGGGTTTACCCTAAACCCCCTAAAACCCTAAACCCTAAACCCTCCCTCAAAACAAATGTATTTTTTAGTTTGTTCAACACGAGTATGAGTCTTTGTTCATTTTATTTCATGTAATTAATGGAATCTCTTTTTTGGATGTTTTCTTGCATATTTCATTTCCTTATTATTCAAGATCACATTTTGTGTAAGGTTGGACTTGACAAGTTTAGGCTTAATTTTTTTTTTAATTAATTTAAAAATGTAATTTTTCATAGCTGAATTTGTGCACATAAAGAATTCAATTCAATTTAATTTTGGTAATTCTTGTGCCCATGACACAACTCACACAACCTTGGGGAGTTAGACAAATGTATGAAATTAGGGAATTTTGAAAATCAAAAGAAGTGCTGAAAATTGAATGAAATTGGATAATTTGATGTATGTGGAAAAAATGGAAAACAAATGGGAAAATGGGGAAAAAAATTGTAAAAATTATTATTTTTATTATCTAAAATATTCAGATTTTATTTCCTAATTTCTAAACCAAAAAATTCAAAAGAATCAGTCCTAATTTCTAAACCAATTCATATCACAAGTCCTTCATTGAAAAAAAAATTCAATTACAGGCATAATTAAATGTTTTTATCATTAAAATCTTTAAGAAAAATCAGTACCTGCTCAGAAAACCAAAAAAAAAGAAAAAAAAGAAAAAAAAGAAGAAGAGAGAGAATGGTAAAAAAAAATTAAAATTCAGTACCTGCCCAGAAAACCCAAGAAAAGAAAAAAAAAAAGAAAAAAAGAAAGAGAATGGCGGAAAAGAAAATTCAGTACCTGCCCAGAAAACCGGAAAAAGACAAAAGAAAAAGAAAGAGAATGGCAATTGAAAACATTTTGCAACTGCCCCAGTTGGGATATGTCGATAGAGAGCAATTCTCAGCCTTAGCATCTGGGCCACACAAAATCCCGGGCAGACTGTATCCGTTTCCGCGTATCCGACGGTAGAGATTGGATTTCACACCCTACATTCTAACACTCATTCTACATTCCAGCCTATGGAGAAGGGAACGTGATCGCCACGCGTCGTGTTTCTATTGGTTTTCTCTACGCTCATCACGAGAAGCTGATCAAGAGCGCGGGGTTGCTCGCTCGCAGTGTTCGCTCCATCGACGCTCTCGCACGCAAAGCTTCGCCCGCATTTCGGCTTCACAAAAACCGTCTTCTTCGCGATTTCTTTCTCTATTCGTCGACTCATCGTCCACAGGTCTGTGCAGTTTTGTTTTGTTTTTTTTCGTTCGGCTTCTTTTGATCCCATTTTCACTCTTATTGGTCGCTTTTGGACTTGGATATGGTCGTTTTTGTGTATTGTTGTTCAGGTTTGGTTTTTTGTTGTGTCCTATTGGCCAAGAACAGGAAATGAAATGGAAGTCCGTTTTCAGGTTTCGTAACGATTTCGTTCTTTCGTTTTTTTGGTTTATGTTCTTTTCGTTTTGTAAAGAAGTGTGTGGATTTTTTTTGGAGTAGGAGAATTTGGCAAGTATGTCAATGGCGGCCACCGTGGTTCCAAGTACCAGCTTCACTAGCTCGCTGCGGAGGAGCAGTCATTTTGGGAGAGGTTTGCAATCCCTGCATGCTGCTAGTCTGAGAGTGCCTGGGGTGAGCTTGCGCGCCATGCCATCAGTGTGCTCTAAGCTGACGACGTCTTCGTCTTCGGCTAGCACCGAGGAGCCGGTGGCAGTTGGTGGAAGCCTCTTGGCAGGTAAGGTTGCAGCATATGTAAAAAGATTGTACTTCCTTTGGTTTTGAGAACAATTATTTCACCTCGTTGTTGTAATGTTGTGAACAATGGATGCTGTGACCATTTTTGAGCTTTTGGACTCACGTTGAAAATCTGGCATTTGTGAGATTTGAAGCTTGGCTGAGAGTGCGGTACTTTGAAATACTTACACAGCCTCCAGATGCTCCTTACCTTTGCATGACTCAATGATGGCCTTTTGGTATTAGTCCTTCCCCCTGCATAAACACTGATGGCAAGGTATTCAACAAAATTTGTTGATCTGTTCCTTGTGAAAGAAGGAACCTTGATGATGTTGAGAATGGTATGACAATCCAACTGCTGACATTTTAGGAAGCACATGTTGTTGAAGTCTTTTGGTGAAGGAAACCACCACTAGAAAACCTTGAAAGTGTCGAGGAAAGAAAATGAAGTGTTGCTGAGTTTTACAGACCAACTACCTTGGCTGGTGATCAATCTGAAGATTTCTCTGTGCCATTTGTATCATGATGCCTGGCTAGAATTGCCTCTTCAAGGTTTCTGTGGAAAAGATCCCTTAGTATGCTCTACTGATGGTGGAAGGAAGGTTGGGAATGCCACTGCAGGTGCAATGTTTGCAGCAATGACAATGCCAGATTCTGCTATGGCATCACAGCAGTTGATGGCTTTGGCAGCTGATGACAACAGAGGAATTGCACTGCTTCTGCCTTTAGTTCCAGCAATTGGTTGGGTGCTATTCAATATTCTGCAGCCAGGTCTAAACCAGTTCAACAAAATGCGTGGTGTCAAGGCTGTGGTAGCAGGTGCAGGTCTTGGGGCCCTAGCAACAATGATGGTAGCACCCCATGCATCAGCTGCACAGGAAATTGCAACACTGGCTGATAGTGATTCAAGGGGCTTGGTTGTGTTGGGTATTCTTGTACCTGCTGTTGCCTGGGTTTTGTACAACATCCTGCAACCTGCTCTGAATCAGTTTGACAAGTTGCGCTCCTCCAAGGGTGTGGTTGGTGCTTTGGGACTGGGAGCTGTTTCGTCCATGTACTTGACCCCTCAAGCTGAAGCTGTGCAGGTACATGAGTGAAAAGAATGTGCTCTGTGAGGATATGACAAACTGTGCATCTGACGCAGGCTGTACACAATTATCTCACAGTGATTCTCATAATTTGTTTTCATGGGTACTTAAATCCATGCAGAACTAAGTTGTTCCCTTTCTTTGTACAGGAAATTGCCACTATTGTTGACAGTGACCCAAGAGGGTTGGTGCTTCTGGGGATCCTCCTCCCAGCTCTAGGATGGGTTCTCTTCAACATTCTGCAGCCTGGTCTTAACCAGCTTAGTAAAATGAAATCCAGTAAGGGGCTCATTGGTGCTGCTGGATTGGGAGCAACAGCTGCTTCCATGATTACTGTGCCAGATGCTGAAGCTGCCCAGGAGATCACACAGCTGGCTGCTGATAACCGACCCTTAATTCTTCTCTTTATTCTATTACCAGCTCTTGGATGGGTGCTTTTCAACATTTTGCAACCTGCTTTGAATCAAATCAACAAGATAAGGACTGGGAAGTAGTAGTATCACTGCAGATGACTTTGGAACAGTGTTGTTATGAGACTAAAGTCCTTTACTCACTGGACTGTTCAGACAATAGTACTCTCACGGGGAAAAAAAAAAAGATGGAGATGGACTTGTTTCAACTTGCCAAAGTTGATGGATCTCACCTTGGTGGGTAAATGCACTCAGCTTTACTCATCCTAGTACATAAAAAGATGTGTACTGCATAGATTCTTGTTTGCACTGATGTCCACCTGATCTTTCTTGTTTGAATGGATTTCCACTTGCTGATCTATAAAGTATAAAACTAAATCTTCAGGAGAATCTTCACTAATGTCTTTACCATGTGCTCTTCATCATCTTCTGGAAAAAGGGATTTCCATGCCGATCTTTTCATACAGATCTTTTCATAAAGTTAAAGCGCAGGTTTTGTTGCCCTCTCAGACTTGGCTATTTGGATGTGGAAATTACAGCAAGATCACATGGAGAGGCCTCTCAGACTTGGCTATTTGGATTTGAAAATTACAGCAAGAACACCTGGAGAATGCTTCGCTTACTCTCTCCTAGCAATCTGAGAGACCTACCTGTTAGAAAATGGAAGGAAAGTCTTCTGTGAAAAGGTCAGAATTCCTTTTTTGAAATTTCCAAAAGCAGGCGGTGTAGAAGGTCTTTACAGCACTGCATGAACAGAATGCAAACTGAATCCCTTAATATTGCCTAGCTAACACTGGCCTGCTCAAAGATGAAAGTTCTCTTTGTCCAGGAAAAAAAACAGATTCCTACTTTGCCTTTGTCTCAAGACAAAAGAAAGAGCTCATACTTTGACCTTGTACCTTGGTCTAGGAGGCTTATACAGCAACTGTACTAGCCACCGTGTTGATTTCTTTCACTACCTTCCCAGGCTCATTTGCATCTTCTTCTACAGATGTGTGCACGACACCATTCTGCACACTCTCTTGACTGACTTTGGTTTGATCATTTTCATGGGATGTCTCCTCAGTAGCCTCCTTCAAAGCTTCTTCTGAAGCTTTTGCTGCTTCGCCCTCGTTTGCCGTCACTTCCTTTGCAGCCTGTTGAAAACAAGTCAGAACTCTGTTCATGATTCCCAAATATTGCTTCTTGTAACAGAGCAGTGGTATCATGCATCATCATCACTTTCTTGCAAAATTCTGAGCCACATCTGTGGGCTGAAAGTATGCATGGCATAATTTAGTGAAGCATTTAAGAAATGGGAAAAATCTCCTTACTGGAAAAGGCTCTATCCTAAGGTCATGCATCCTGCGTGCACCTTGACTTCCAGTTGTAGAAAGATGGAAAATCCTTTACCTGCTCAAAATCTTCTGATGCATCATGAGCTTCATCTCCAGCAGGTGGAGGAGCCTCTTCCTGATTTGTTGCAACTTGTACTTCTTCCTGCACAGACAAAAGGGCAGATTATATGTGTCTCACATGTCTTCTTTGCTGCAAATAAGAGTCATTAAACAAAGAGCTGTGAAGCTCTCTTCTTCTTCTTCTTCTGTTCAGAAAACTGTTGAAAAAAATCCAGCATCTGGAAAGACTACAACAAGGAATTTTGACGTAACACAGAGAGACAGAGAGAGAAATCACAAAGAAAAACTCACAACAACAACAACAACAACAAGAGTTTCTGACTGTAGTAAACATTTCCAAAGACCAGCAGCAGCAGCAGCAGCTTCAGCTTACGTGATTTGTCTGCTCTGGCGATGGCGGCTGCACGGCTCCCGCGTCCTGAATATCATTATCCTTCTGCTGATGCTGCTCCTCGGGTTCTTGAGTCACCCGCTTGGCAACAGGAGCCGGCTGTGCTTCGTTTTCTGCACCACGTTTGGTTTGCTGCTGGTTCGCTGATGCTTGCTGCTGTGGGCCCGCCATCTCTTCAAACAAAAGCCTTCCTGAGAAGTCTGAGACACACAAACAAACAGTCATAGTCTTACTAACAACTCATCAACCTCACATCCTCTCTCTCTGTCTGAGTCTGAGAATCCGTGTATCTCTCTCCTCTCAAACTTGTCGGCAAACACATAAGGCGCAATAGACTAACGTGAAAAGCAAAAACAACAAAAACAACATACTTCACTACCAGTAGACAAAAACTCGAAACGAGAAAGTCAAAACACGAGAGAAATCCATCAGAAAACTCTCGCAAAATAAAGAAAAAAACAAACAAACAAACCACTAATGACTCCAAAACAAAACCGTAAACCACACAAACACACAAACACCATACACCAAAATCAATCAAGAAACACACCACTAGCAGCAGTCGGAGAAAAACCTGGGGTGATACCGTAGTCAGTCATATAACCAAAACGTCACAAACACAACAATAGCATGCAAACAACAAAATACAAACAAAACAATACTAGTACTACCACCATCACCACCTTGTTAAAACTACCGTCCTACCTTTCATGCAACGCCATTAGCACCACCTTAGCTGATAAAAGCACAGTGAGAAAACAGGAAGCTCACAGGTACTAAATAAAACGGTTTTCCAAAAGACAACACACCAAAAAACCCGACAGAAAAGGGGAGGGGGGAGAAGCCAAAGCAATATAGGTATCAGCAACAAGCAAAAGGGGGGGGGGCGCAATGAACCTCGCACCTCGTAGAAGACAAAGCCCGCGAGTAGGTAGTTTACAAGAGATTATAATAAACTCCGCGGAAGAACCACAACCAACAACAACACACGCAAATGAAGCAAGAAAAAAGGGGGAAAAAAAAAACTGTGCGCGAGCAATGAAAGACGAAAAAAATCGCAGGAGGATTTTGCAAGTCGTCGAAGAAGGGGAGAAAACACGGTCCAAAAAAACCAAAAGCAGCAGCAGCAGCGGCAGACGAGGAAGACGACGAAGAAGGGAAAAAAAAAACGTGAGAGTTTTTAGAGGGAAGAAAGCAAAGCGGCGAGTGGCAAGCGACGGAGAGAGAGAGAGAGAGAGAGAGAGAGAAAGCGTACGTACATTGTACAGTATTTCTACATCACCTCTACATCATAAATGCTACCTAATGAATAAGTGTATGAATGCATGATAGTACAGTACTTTTCTTTCCTTTAGTTTGTACAAGAAAGAAAAAGAAAAAAAATAGAGCCAAAAAGACACACACAGAGAGAAAAGGAAATTAAATAAATAAATAATTTTTTTCTTTTTTCAAAATTATGATATTAATATTATTAATTAATATATTTATTTATTTATTATGTAGGAGTCTGGACTCTTGAGAGCAATTTGGTAGTAGTCTGGGAAAATGGTGTAATAAGTCCTAATAATGGCTTTTTGTTTTTTTTAATAAAAAATTAGCTTTATAATCTGTTTAATTGAGTAGTATACTGTAGTGTATGTGTAGAGGGTATGTATGTAGATTGGTTTGTTTTTGTGTTTTTGTGTGTGTGTGTGTGTGTGTGTTGTATATACGTATGTATCTTTAATTTGGGGTACGTATACTGAGATTTTTCTGAGAAAGTACGGACATTTGAAAGTCAGAGGTGGATTGGATAAAGCCCTGACTTTTTTTTGTCTTTCGCTTTGTTTGAAATGAGTGAGAATAGGGTACCTATTTAATGTGGCTACACTCGTAGGCAGGTAGGTAGGTAGATAGATAGGTAATTCGGTAGAGAGGTAGGTAGGTAGATAGGTAAGTCGGTAGATAGTTAGCTAGGTATATAGGTAGATAGGTATACGGGTGGGGGTGTGAGTGTACTGAGGTGGGTTGTGTAGGTGGATGCGGTGTAGTGGGTACCTGGTTGAGAAAAGGAAGGGAAGGAATGGATGAAAATTTTGGATGGTAAATGAGATGGGATTTCTGTGGCCGAGAATTGTGGATGAGTAAAGGGAATTCATTTATAGATGGAGAGTTTATGGGTGACGAAGCCTCACAGTCAGAGTTTTCATCCATGTTGTCGCGTGTTAGTCTGTGATTGGATGTTGAGGTGTCGATCGTGATCCATGCACAATAGCACCTGGCGCCACGGCTGCGTGACTGCTGGATATTGGTGTCTGCTTTTCACACTCGGCTGTACTTATTTTGGATAAAATATGGCCTTCTCCAAGCAGTGTGAAATGAGATAATATTGACTCGGTTTTTTGGTTCTCCTCTTGCTCGCTCGCTCGCTCGCCCGTCGGTCCGTCCGCCCTTTGTGTCTGGAAGACGAGACTACCGTTTACATGTGTGTGTGTGAAGGCGCGCGGAGGAGAATCGAACATCGCGATTTCGGCAGCTGCAATTCCGCTTCCATTTTCTACGATTCGCAGTCTTCAAAGCTTTCAAGGTTCTTTTTCTTCTGTCTGATTCGATTTTCTCAAAATTTTGTATGTTCTTGACAATAATGTGAGACGTCAATTCAGTTTTATGTGCTGACTAGTTTTTTCAGGCAAAGATGTGTCTGTCGCAGACGTGTTGCAGAGGTTTCTTGTCCGACCGCTTCCATTTTCTCCGAGTGGCAGTCTTCCGAGATTTGAAAGATCTTTTGTTTAATTCGATTTTTCTTAAAACGAGTGTTTTTTTCTTGACAATAATGTGAGACGTCAATTCAGTTTTGTGTGCTCAATAGTTTTCAGGGAAAGATGTGTCCCAGAGATGTTGAAAAGGTTTTGTGTCCGACCGCTTCCATTTTCTCGGATTCGTAGTCTTTAAAGATTGAAAGATTTTTTATTTGATTCGATTTGAGACGTCAATTCAGTTTTGTGTGCTGAATACTTTTCAGGCAAAGAGGTGTCGCAGAGGTGTTGTAGGTGCTCGGACACTCATAGGATTTTCTTAGTTCCTTGCCTTCAATGTTTTGCGCTTCACATTTTGTGATTCTAGTAGATCGAATGGTTTCAATTCAACAGGCACCTCGCTGCTGCTGAGCTATGGCTTGGAATTTGCATGCGTTTTGTAGTTTTTCGGAATTTTCCGTTTGAGGACGCAACGATTGCTGCTCCAGGTAACTGACAATGATGCCTTATTTAACTTGTGATAGGAATCTCTTCTTCGTCTTTTTCTCTTGTTTTGTGGCATTCTGGCTTTCACATATCCAGAAAGCCAAAATCAAAACAAAAGGATTGATGCAAATGGAACTCGTTTCAATGCTTCTTTTGTGGACAGACTACAGACTCTATGGTTTTGTGGTTTGGTTTGTATGACTTGTTGTCCTGCCACTGTAGTTGAGGAGCTGTCTCTTGATAGCCAGCTGTGACTTGCTTGCCCAGCTGAGGATCTGGAGTCTTTTTGCCCATCAGTGTGGAAGCACATTCCTTTTGAATTTGGTCATGGTGTTCATTTATGATCAAGGATTATATGCCTATGGATTGATCACCCACCTCCTGAGAAAATTCCATTACTGATCTTGGCCATCTCCATTGACTATATGAGCAGGCTCAAAACATTACAATCTGGGGGGTTGATTCTGGATTTTCTTTCAGTATGATGAACCTGCAGGGCCAACAAGCTAAAGAGCAACAGCAGGGAGGACCCCAAACAACTGTTGCCCAGGAACAGCATCGACCACGACAATCTCTTAACAACCTCCAGGATGAGGTAGGTGGAAATTGTGGATCTCAAATTCTAGAGCAAAGAAAAACACCAAGTACTTCTGAACAGGTTTGTGGGTTTTTTCTCATAGCAATGTGTCATCTGTTGCATTGCTACTCCACACCTGAAGTTCAGGGAATGGGCTTATGAAAGATTGCATACAGATGATAGATGTTTTTCAGTTGCACTGTAATGTGATCAATGGTTTTCCTGTTTTGAAGATGAGGCATATAGTTCAGAGGGAAAGAAGACAAATTGTCTGACACACTTCAAAGGGAAAGGACAGAGGGATAGGTGAGCAGAAACTAAGTGTGTGCCAACTATGTCATCTTCTTGACATCCACAAAGCTGTTTGGTGCAGGCAAGGGATGCATCAAGGGAAGCACTTGAGGCTCAGCAAGAAGCACAAGAAGCCATCAAGCGTGCCTATCAAAAGCAGATTGCTGCACAAGAGAAGGCACAGCAAGCCAGTCAACAGGTTATTACTACCTACCAGAAAACCTGATATGTCTGATGTTCTCAGCAGGCAAAACTAAAAGTGCTTAGGCTACTTGACAATATTATCTCTATTGATTTAGAACGATTGCTCAAACAACAAATTATTGCCAGGTGCTGGCTCAACAGGATATGGCCAAGCAAGTTGCTAATGCTGCAGCTACACAAGCAGCTGAACGGGCAGCAATTGAACAAAGGGAGATTGTAGAAAAACAGTTAGGCCAAGCTTCTATAGCTCAGCAAGCTGCCAATGCTGTGCTGAATGCCCATGCCATATCCCAAACATCAAGCCAGCAATCAGTGTCTACCAGTCCTGTGGTCCAACCTGGTCAACCTGTCCAAGCTTTTAATCAAAATGTTCAAGCATCTGGTGTCCAGCCTCTTGGCACTGGTGCAACACAAGGGCAGCAGGTCATTTCAGGTACTTTTTGGTGGACAGGTCAGCAAGAGATTGTCTCATGGTGATACTTCCAAACCCAAAAGTTGCTTGTACCAAAAATGATTCCTCCTGATGAAGTTGATGGTGTGGTTGATAGCTCTCAACAAGACATTCTAGTTGGTTGCTGCTAACTACCAAACTGTTATGATGTCCATCAAAACAGTCTCAGCCCATGAATGAATTTTAACACCATGATGCTTCCAGCCCAGGTATGCCAGCAAATGTTGTTGCAAGCAGCTGATCAGATGAGAGAAGCAGCCATTGCTCAAATGACAACTGCCCAGAGCCTTGCAAGCAGTGGGCTGGATCCTAACAGTCAACAGGTATGCAAATAATCAAATCCCAGTCTAGACAAAGTCTGACCCAGTTAACCATCAAGCATACCATATTTGCCAGCCAAAACAATGAGCTAAAATTGAACAGAATTATTTCAGTGGGCAAGAAATGACCCTTGCGAGGACTGGTCCAACCATGTACTGGGACTGGGCCAATTTTACATCATGTAGGGTGTGGACATACCCTCTTGATTGATGCTTGATTGATGATCTCATAGGCATCACAACTACTGTTACTGTGATGACCTATTATGAAAGTATGGAAGGGACAAGTCCTACCAACATACCACCTACAATCCTGTATGCTGAAGGGTACAAAATTACAAAATTCTAGCTGCTTTTGACATCCTGATTAAATTGGTTTTGGAGGTGGGCTACTCAATGACCAGATGGATTGTCAGATGTTGTACAGGAGATTAGCCTGTCAAACCTAGCTTGCACACAATGATTGTTGGGCGGCGTGCCCTGTGTGGTCAACAATGGGTATCCACCTGATCAGGACACACTTTTGCATGCATGCCTGTAGACTACTGCATGTTGTGTCCATGTTTACTACAATAGGCAACTTTTCTCATGGTTTGAAACCTTCAGTGTGTTGTCTACTCTTGAACACAGTATTTGGTGGTTCCTGCAGGTGGCAAGGCAGGAAGCAGAAGCAGCTCAGCAACGAATGGCAGTAGCACAGCAACTGGTTACAGCTGCACAGTCAGCTGACACAGCTATGCAAGCAGCTGCTGATCTTCCTCGTCTTTCCAGCATTATGTGATCAATAAGTCACATATGGATTTGGATACTAAGATATGTTAGTGTTGTGGCTGCAAACAATCTTAGCTGCAACAATCTTTGTTTTACATTTGAGGAAAGCCAATCAACGTAGTGTTTATCATGTGTATTGTTTTTGCTAAAACAGAATTGAAACACGCAATAAACATGTGACTGTGAGATTAAGCTTCATGTTTCACTTCTAGCGACTGGAGGAAAAACAAGAATCTGGAGAAGAATGTGAATTCAGGTCATCCAATTTTCATCATCTTTGATAAGTCTACAATATCTAACCATCTCCTGATGGCCAATCATACTGGTCATGACCCAAAGCTATTACGTGTTTGCGTCTAGACCTTACAGCTAACATAGTCCTGAACTGCAGCAATTTTCAGATTCTAAGCTGACATAAGTATTTCACAGGTTAGATGCAGGTAGGACTACATCTTCTAGGAAGGAGAAACTTCTAGAAGGGTTAAAGTGAGGATCTAGAATTGACTAGAAATTTCTGTTTACAGGAGCTTGCATAGATGACATGTATGTTGCATCGACTTTGTCAAGACCATCAAACAAGTACCCAAATGGTTTCATTGGAATATAGCGACCTGATCCCCGCTCCACAGTAAGCTGCTCATTTTCCCACACCACTCTGCCTTGACTTATAGTGACCTCAACTTTCCCCTGTGAATTTTCCATGTGTATATGACAAGTCAGCAAATAACCAGCATTTCTAATATTGATTTCACATGCAGCAGTTAGAACATGCTCAAGCGATCACATGATGGAGCCATACTACATGTATAATTCTGTGTACACATCTCAAAAGATTTGAATTGGTGGAGAAAGGTACTTGCCTTCATCACCCAGCCCTCATAGATGTTGGTATCAATTCTTGAGTGATGTGTTTTAGCAGAAATTTTGGTCTCTGCATTCGGATTTAAAATGATAACATCTGCATCTGAGCCTAGTAACACAGCTCCCTTTTGCGGGTATATATTGAATATCTTAGCACTGTACATTACAGAGCAGAGAATACATTTGTTTTGAGCAAAATCTGTGTTGTAATTAGTCAGTGAATCAAATCAAATACGCAACATGCATCAACAATTTGCTTGAGAAATGTTGAGAACAAAGACTGCAAAGATATTGAAGATGTACCAAACCAAATCAAACTGTACCCTTCTAAATCACTGGGTGTAAAGGTGATGTTTGGGAGCTTTTTCTACTCACCAGGCTGTACTTGTGACGCGGACATAATCTGTGACTGATATTTTTCCAGAATTCTGAAATAGCCACCACGTTCTGGGATATTCAAAGAAAGGCTCTTTTTGAGACTTCCTGAACATTCTATGATATTCAAAGAAAACCTCTTCTTGGGAATTCCTTAAAATTCTATGATATTCAAAGAGAAGCTCTTCTTGAACATTCTATGATGTTCAAAGAGAAGCTCTTCGTGAGGATTCCTGATTCCTATATGTTTCTGTCTTAGAGCAAAAGATATGTACTAGAAAATTAGAGAGAATTGATGATATGGTTAGGCACTTACCACCATGACATCCCACACTATATGCATTCGCTCTTCAACACCTGGAGAAAGAAAGGAAAAATTCAAAGATTTCACAACCCAAACCTCAAAGTTTAGATGCACATACTATTCGTCAAGAAAGTTATTGAAATATCCTACTAGTTTTGAGTACAAAATCCAGACCAAAATCAACTATGGCATAACTGGGAAAAAACAAAACAAAACAAAACACAACAAAACAGGTGAAATAGCATGTCAGATATAGTGCAGTTCCAATTCATGAGGAAATTTTGGACAACCAACCACATACCATTAACACCATTTGGAATCTTGCGGAAATCATGCTTTCCCAAAGCTTTCTGTTTTGAGTTAAAGGGACAGTGGTCTGTTGCCACCAGCTGCTTACACTCTCAAAACACGTAAGTTAAAACATTGTTTTGTTGAAACTGGTTTTCTCTCCCTCTCCCGTTCGGGTGTGCATGTTGCCAGTTAGACTTTCTCATGATACATGAAGATACATAATTTTGCCACACAGCTTTGCATTGTGACATGTAGTTGCAAAACTTTAGCAAATGCATGAAGAATTTCAAGCCACCACAGAATAATATATGTGGGTGGCAATTGTGAGATTTAGGAAATTGCAAATCTCTATAATTCTTTATGTGTGGGAGGGGGATTTTCACTAACCTGCAATATACCAGTTGACAATGCATCTTGAAGAGCCTGGCTGTGTCCAACAGCCCTGATTGGAGGACTCATAACATACCTACACCCACCCAAGTTCACATCAGAAAAATGCCCACCTTTGCTTCATGAAAAAAACGGAAAAAACTAACTATGAGAAGAAAAAGAACTGAAGTAGTGTGATGGTGTACATGGCCGCAGTTCTGAAATCTGGATCCCAAAGTTTTGAGTCATTTAAGGCTAGGCCCGACACTACAGGCTCGCCTATCACACGTTGTCCTGCACAAAAATTACAAAGCAGAATTCAAATTCAGAGGCACTTTCTGTTTAGAAACATTGATGTAAAAGAGGCAGACAAATGAGCACCGTCTCACTTGATCACAAAGCAGAGAGACTTTCAATTGGCATAAAGAACTTTGGCACTGATGTAATGAGAATCAAAGCAAACAGGCATCATTTCATGGTTGAATCTTCTACAATTGCAAACAACATAAAGTCCATAGCAATATCATGTAATGACCAAGAAAAGGCAACTTGTTCCGATGAAGAACTGCAAAGAAAAGGAAGGGAAATGAGAAAGAAGACAAAGAGTTATTTCTATAAATGATGAGTTGGGATACAAGCAGGCAATAGCCAGCCATGACATGCATTTGTACTCTTCCTCCCCACACTTACCAGAATGCCGTGCACGGGAAACTTCATCAAGCGCATCAATGCTCATGACATGGACCACATACAAGGGTGTATTCACAAATTTTGCAAGTTTGATTGCTCGCCCTGTTGCCTCTCCTTCCAGCTGAAATGTTTGAGAAGAAAAATGACAAGCCTTGTTAAGCACAAAGAAAAAGTATATAATTGAAGGTCCTTACAACTCAACCAATCACCCAAGAGTCAGCTCTAATCTATCACCAGACCATGACCCATAAATCAAAGATGTAAGCTGTCTTAAACTTGACAGGGTTTTTGAGCAATTACAGTATTAACCATCAAATCTGCAAGAGATGCATCTACACTACAGTTCCAGCATTAGACATACTATATTCAATTTGGAACAGATGTAATATCCTTGACGTTCAGCTTAAAGGTGCATTATCTGAAATAACACAGAGATTGTTAGATCAGCAGTCTCTTTTGTACAGTGTGAGTGACTCCATGCTGGAACCAACTTTATACAGGAAAAGTGACTTTGTACACAGGTACTTATGTCTGTACTCTGTATGGTAGGATGTTTAGGTATGCAATTGCCATCTCCTAATCTTGTTCAGATTGTCAGTGACATTCTCTCATTTGTCAGAATTGGGCATGATCAGTTGTCAGGCCCACTAGTCAGCAGAGGAAAGGCTTCAAACATACCACAGGAGGTCGTGAGAGTGGGTGGCCCTCAGGACCAGTGATCCCAAGTCCAAAAATCCGAGCTTGGCCTTCAGCAACTGCATCACCATTCTCAGCATGAACTTGTGGGACTGCTCCAAGTTCTTTGCACTTTTTGAAGCCTTGAAGAAGTTCCTCATCCGATACCATTAAAGAGCCCTTGTATGCCATGAAGAATTTAAATGAATTTATGCCTGAAAACAAACAGAAGAACCAAGTTAAAAATCTCTTGCATGTAAGATCTAAAGATATCATACACTTCCCATGTTCATGTTGAGAAAATAACTTGAGTGATAAGATTCTCTTCTATTTCAGTACCTGTTTTGCACTCAAACATACACTGCCCCGAGACAAGTCACATGCAGAAATTGGAATACTAGAATAAAGCTACAATATGTTCATAACTAGCGCCTGAAAATTTGTACACAACTAGTGCCAGAACTGGAAACAATGAGTGTATATCACAATCAAATTGTCCCTTAAAAGTCTGAACCCACCAAACCGAATGAGCCAGTAGAGCTTTAGGGAACCTTGTTCTCTTCATCTGAGTAAAAGCTGTACCTTTTTCTTTGACAAGCCATTCCATGTCTTGAGCAACCTTGTCATTCCATTTAGTGACTGCCATGTGGAAGCCATAGTCCATGCAAGACTTCTCAGCTTTTTGGACCCATAGTCTGAATCCCTCTGCAAGGTCCCCATTGTGGGGAAGGGCAAAGTCAATGTGCATGGTGGTGCCACCAGATAGTGCTGCCTCCTGCCCAGAGAAAAAATCGTCACATGACTCCTCACCCATAAATGGCATCTCCATGTGCGTGTGTGGATCTATCCCACCTGGTATTTGTTCACATGCCACATAACACCAATTACTTCAGTTATTTAGCCTCCAACTGTCTTATGAAATCATCACAGTGGATCATTCTAGACACAATCAGTTTCCTGATTGTGGGAAAACAAATAACAGTTGTTTACTTTAAATGATACCTATCTCAAGGCCAGGGGTTCACTGATTTCCTTGTGAACCTCCGGTTACCTGGCATGACGAATTTTCCAGTAGCATCAATAACACGTACACCTTCCATTTCCTACACCACAATCATCACTCTTCTCTATCAGATTGTGAAAAAAAACCCCTATCCGATTTAGTTTCGCTTGGAACAAACCCCACAACATGACCATGACTTTGAGACAAAATGATTGGCAGCTGAGAAAACATTGATCATTCAAACACCCAATTCAGAGTAAATTGAAGAAACCCATCACATCCAATCAGATGCTTTGAGAGCTCATTCAGAAATGTACACCTGGAAGAAATCTTAAATCTAGGAGCTTGGGTATGTTATCAAAAGCAATTGGAAGGAAGGAAGGAAGGAAGTAAGTAAGTACCTTGATGTCAGGTGCAACAATCTGAATTTTTCCATCTTCAATATAAACATCAGCAATTTGTTGGTGGTCAGCATTCACCACAGTACCTCCCTTGATCAGAATCTTTGGACTCTTTTGTGCACACTCAAAATTCTCACTCCCAACTAAACATATATCCTGCCAATTTCTAACAAAATCCATGTCAATTGGAAAATTACCGGGCATTGCTTTTTTTGCAATCTATCAAACCTGATCACTACCTCAAAATGGACTATAGTGCCTCAAAAGTGCCATAATGCCCCCCCCTGATTCTAGAACAATGAATTTCTCCCCACCTCCAGTCACCATTACCCAAACAAAACCTAAAACCTTGTGAGTATGGTTCTCGTGCTCTTTTGCATAATAAGAAGCGGACTCATCACACACACCCACCTCAAAACAAAAGTACTGGAATTGTTGTTTCCAACAGTTTACTTTACAGAGGGAGTTGAGATTTGCTTGTCTCTCTCTCAACAAGTGTATCCCCGTTACCAGCAAACCCATCTCACAACTAACTGTGATTTCAATTGCATCACAAACAAAGGGGGTGAAAAATGGAATTCTAATGATATTAACTTTCTGAATGCTAACACATGAACCTGAATCCTTCCTGAAAGAGGCAAAACCCATCTCACCAAAATCAAGTTATTCCCCAAAAAATCACAAAAAATGCAAAAAGAAAAGAAAAGAAAAAACAGAGCAAAATGGGAAGTTCAATGAGATTCTTGCTCCAATCTTACAACACATCATGATGACCTTTTCATCTCTTCCTGAAAGAAGAAAAAACCCAATCAAGTGGAGAAGAAGAAGAAAAGAACAGGACTGACTTACTTCATCGCCATTTCCTCTCGCTGCTGCTACGTTTTGAATTCCAACAGTAATGGTACATAGCAACAACAACAACAACATCATCATCATGATCGTTCTCATTCCAGAAGTACCCATTCTAGATCAAATGCATTTGCAGCTGAATCCTGCCTGTAATTTGAGATTCAAAAATGAGAAGAAAAAACAATTGGGATTGCTTCACTTGAAGATCACAGTCTTTTTTCTTTTGGCTTCTGTCTTCAAAGAATTCCTTTGTCTTTTTTATTCTTCTTAGGGTATCCTAGTCTAAAGTCTAAACTTTACTTTCTACCAGCTGAACACTGTGCTCTTTTCTTTTCTTTTCTTTCAATTTTCTCATTTTGCTCCAAAAGTGGCTACATTTAGCCAAATCTGGTTACAAGACAAATAAAGAAATAAAAAATCTTGGAATCCTATTTACAAACTGGCAAAATCACTAAGGTAGAATTGCCCATGACCTAACACGTACCTATTGCATTGAACACTTTCCAATATTTTCCTAATTCCTTAGCCAAATTGAGCAATTTTTGTGTCTTGAATGTGCAAACTAGAGGGTGTTACAAATATTCTTTTAGTGTTAGAAGTAAAGCAACAATGCAGAAAACACAAGAAGAGGACGAGTGATATTTTGCTTCAATTTTATTTGAGAAAATAGCTTTAGATCTCACTCTAGTTTTAGCCCCACATCTTCCTCATTTTTGGTTTGCTTTGACGGATTAAAACCCTAATGGGTGTGCCAATCAAGGCTTTACAAAATTCCTTTGTATTTCATTCCAAAGGCAAAGATGCAATGATCGAAAATCTTTAAGTTCAAAATTTTAATCTGTTTTAGGTTACCCATCACCATACATTGAACCCCCTAACACCCCCTATCTTGCCATTCCTTTCCCAAATAGAAAGATTTTGGTGGTGTTGGAAGCTTTAGATAGAGGGATAAATATGGTCTTTGAGATTTAAAGTCAAAGGAAAAATGTGTAAGGATTTGACCTCATTTGAATTTTGAAGTGTTTGCTCATTGACCTATCTACCTTAAAACATATTGGCCATTTCAAAAGAAAAAAGTTTAAAACCCCCTTGAAATCCTTCAAAAATCTTGATCACATTTTCATAAAATTTTCGTAAAAATGTGGTGATTTTTTTGAGAAGATTTTTAAAAAATTTCTCATGACCCATGTTGTTTGGAAATTTTTTTATTTTTTGAAAACAAAAGAGTGAGTATTCACTCAAAACAATCATTGGGAGAACAAGGATTTTGCAATTTTATATTACAAGGTTATCCCAAGTCAAATTTTATTTATTGGGTTTCCATCTAAATGTGAGACTAAAACATGTAATTTTTATGTGGTCCTAAATTTTGAAGAAATCACATTAAGGTAGAATTGCTCATCATCAAACATAATCTATCATTGAACATTTTTCAATATTTTTCTCATTCTTTAATTAAATTGAACTAGTTGTGTTTACCCCATAGATGTTTGCTAAAAGCTAAAATCATACATGCATCTTTAATATTTTAGGACACTAATAAATTTTTGTAATATTAAAGCAATAACAATACAAACAAATTAATCAATTAAATTTTTTTATTATGATTTTTGTTATTAAATTTTCATCAAAGCTTTATTGAAGTTTTAAAGATAACTCAAATAAGTTAAAACATTTATATTTCAAAAACGAATTTTATAATTTATTTTTAAATTGAAGTGTTTTATTTTAATCAATTTTTGTATAATCTTTCAAATCAATTTTGTAAAAATCTCATTTTAATAACATTTAAAGGAATTGAAACTAATTATTTGTATGTTAATCAAACAAATTTCATTTTTAAAAATGGTCATATGAATTTTTTTTTACATTTCATAATGATATGAAACCTCATGATACAAAAGAACAAACTTGCCAATTAAAATAAATAAAATGATATAAAAGCATGATTAAATCATTTACTCAACATTCACATTTTGAGAAAAAACCCAACAAATAGATGGGTAGATTTCAAAACAACCCATGAATTGGAGGGGTGCACCCAAAGTTTACACATGTGTGTCCATTAACTTGGGATAATAATAATGTTTGTTTCATTAAACAAACAAATTGGAAGGCTACAAATGTTTTTTTGAATGTCATAAATAAAAAACAACCCAAAAACACAAGAAAAATTATATTTTATTTTTTTAATTGAAAAAATAATTTCATTAAACCCTTGTTTAAGTGTAACCTCATATTTTCTTCATTTTTAATCCTTTTTGAATGATTTAACATTTGTTAAGTGTGTTAACTAAGGCTTTACAAAACTTTCAAAAAGATATAAATAAAAGTAAAATCTTTCATGATGTTTATTTTATTTAACATAAGTTTTATATATAATTTTATTTCATAACATTGTTCTATTTCTTTTGTGTTTATCTTGTGTTTTGAAAGCAAAAATGTAATGATCAAAAATTGTAACCTTGAAATCCTAATAGATTTTAATTAACCCATCATTAAACATTGAACCCCCTTACACTAAATATTCATATCTTCTTCATTTTTTATTGAATTGAACAATTTTTGTAACATTTAAAACATTATGTGAAAGGTTACAAATATTTTTAGAACTTCAAAAGCAAAAAAAACAATGTGTGAGAATTCCTTTGAATCTTTAAGTGTTCGTTGATTAATTTATCTACCTTAATCAAGTTTATTTGTTTTGAATTTGATTATATATAATATTAATGTACCAAATGTATGTTTAGACCTAAAATTACTATAGGTTGATAAAGTTTTGGCAATAGGGTGATAAAAGAAATTAGGTTGGTGCTAGATCATAATGTTAATTACTATTGATAACTGGGTTCCATCATTAAAGTTTTGTTGATTCTTAAGCATAGTTTAAGGTGTTAACTAGGCAACGAATTCATCATATTTTGTGCAGCTACAGCAGCAACTGATGTCTCCAAGGTTATCTCTAGATCCAGTTGTAGAGAGAGTGAAAGAAGATGAGCATGTTAATTTGCACGAGGGGGTAACAACAAATTGATTCACAGTGTGAGTGATTAGATGAGACCGCAACTCACAAAGATATCTTTGTCCCACTTGTTTTAGTTTCACCAGTAGTGTTCACATAACACCTCTTTCTTGACTTGTTCCATTCATAAAGTACATTCTTCCAAACTCAATAAACAAGACCTACAAATCCAAAGAAATCACATCACACAAACAAAACTTGGCTAAAATGGACTCAAAAATTACTTTGCATTGTAGTGGGGATGAATGTAAAAGCTTACACAACAGCTTGTAGCACACAAGGATAATTCCAACATAAAAATTTAATACAAAAGTCAACAGTTCAGTTTTTGGACCATCAATGAACAAAATAGAGAAATGTCAAAAGACACATTACAAAAAGAATATCTAATGAGGAGGAGAGAGGTTCTTAGGGTACACAATTACATCGAAAATGATCCAGAATGAATGCAAGTATTACAGATTGTGAAGGATCACCATGGCGTGTGCCTGTAGATCACAATAATCCTTGGAGGAGAAGAAAAGTAGTTCTGCATTTGCATTATTACACTTGCCATTTTGCTCTGGTTTGATTTTCATTTGTAGCAAACAAAATTGACGAACATCTACAAACTTTGTAATCTGCTCAATTTGTAGAAAACTCCACCTATTTCTGAAGACAACAAGAAGAATCCAAGAGCATATGTTGAATGAATCCTGATCCAAAATAAATGCAATGTTGAAAAACATTGTTACTTGTAAAAAAAAAAGGCATGTGATAGATATCATGAAGATTGTATGCATTTATAATTATCTTTGTTTAAATTACTGATTATAATATCTAAAGTATGGTCATAATTCCATAACATTTACATACGTTCATAAAATAGTCAAAAACTTATTTAAATGATAACAATTTGTCATGATAATTAGAATGTTTGTCACATACATCACATACTCGCACCACATTGAATCATCACTCCTTTTGTTCAAATATTTTCATTCTCTATGTAGCATGTTCAAGTTTTCTCATTTTCTCTATGGCACAAGTTTTGTTCATTCTCACACATTCAATTTCATTACTTTGATTCACTATTTTCATTCATTATTATTATTTTCAATTTACACCTTAAACTAGTGTTATCATTAAAGTTATGTTACAAATGAATTTTTTTAAAAATTTATTATATATTCATGATTTTTTTTCTTTATGCTATAAGGTTGAAATTAAAACACTAAAAGTGATGGCACTTATAATAAAAGATTTTTTGACATCTAATTTTAATTTGAAAATGTGTGGAATGGTGTTGTCTTTTTATATCATTTTAACTTTTCTTATAATTTTTATTTGTTAATGACAAAGGAAGTTGGAAATAAGGTCAAGGTTTAGAATACTATTTCATATTTGAATTTTTTGATGATTTAATACAAGAATTCAAGGTGGGAAAAACATTTTTGAATCATTAAAAAAATTGTTATGCAAATAAAATTAAAACTACAACCTTTGGTTGGAAATGAAATACCATGTATAAATGTGTAATTCATGTTGGCATCAAAGTTGTATGCTTGTCTTACAAGCTTATGCATGAAGTTATCATATTTCAATGTAAGAAACCGCTTGTAATCTACAAATCTATCATGAACATAGTATTGTACAAATTTGTTTTTTATTGATGTGTTTAAAAATCAAATTTGGTGACCATGAAAATGTGCTAAAGATGATGGTGTGTTTTAAAAATTGATGTAGCTTTGTTTATGTTCATGGTGCAATAATTTTTCATAGATTCATTTTTAACGTAAATAAACTTTTGTTACATGATTCTTTTCCTACAAATACAAAGTTCATAACATGCACCTACAAATGGTTATTGATCATAAGAAATGATTTTGAAATGTTTTTGTGGGATTATTAATATTTATGACTGTTGTCATTACTACCATATTGATGTTTACGCCTATTGTTATCCACACAACACACAAAATAACATAATAACAACTCAATTGACAAATCATAATTAAACCAAAATAAGATTCACATATAACAAGCAAAAATCCAAACTCAAAACATAAAAAAAAATACAACACACAAACCATGTGCTAATGAAATTTACATAAAAACATATGAAAACTTGCAAAGGAAAACACACAATGTATTAAAATGTCAAATCACCAAAAATGATTTGAAAACCCACACTTAAAAATTATATCCCAAACATTAAATAACCCAAATCATGTTCACATATAAACTAATTTTCAATTAAAACATAGTTAACTATGTTAACTCAACTTAACATTAAATTAATTATGATTTAACTAGATACTTAAATTAATAATCCTAATGATTATTCTAAAGTTTCTCAATTATTTAACTTTTATAGAAAAATAACTTATGATGGCTTGTTCAACTTTAAACATGTGAATCATATAATAACATTCATCCTACATCATTGGGGATAAGGGTTGTAAACTTTTTACCTTTACATTTTTTTAAAAAAAAAACCCAATCATGGATAGTTCCTACCCATCCATAATCATAATCTCAAAAATTAAACTTTGCATTTGCAATTCTTTGATTCAAAGTGGAATAAAACTCTTTTCAACAATAATATGATATTGGATTTATTTTAAATACAACAATTAAAATATGACTACCATCTATGGCACCTAAAATCTATGGAAATCCATGCAAGTTTTCAAAACCAATAATGATCTCTTTGATCTTTATCAAAACTTGAACTCACAACCTTAATCAATGAATGAAATGTGTTATAATTTGACCTTGGTCGTCAACAAAATATATTTTTGAAAATCTTTAAAAATTTATTTTTCATGTATTTCACCATCTTCTCATACCTCCACATGTTGCAAACTCTCAATGTCATGTCAACAAACTCCATGAAAAACATTGCACTCATCATATTCCAATGTTGTCCAATAGTTACTTGTTACAACACAACCACTGTTGTAATCACTCGATGTATAAACATAATAAAACCAAGAGCCATCAATATCTTGTGCCTACACTCATCCATTGTGTGTAGTAAAAATAGAAAAGAAAAAAAAAGAAAAGACCACAAGTTAATCTAATCCTTTCACATGTCAATCACACATTTTTGATATTGGACCTTCGAATTGAATCTCAAACCTTTTGGCACACTCATTCCATCTTAAAAAAAAATTTAATTTTTTTTAATGTGAAGGAAAGGTCCAATTCAATGTTCAATTTGCTTCAAATAGGTCCCTAGGCTTTTGATCCTTGGAACCTTGCCTAAAGCAACCCTTAATGCTACTTTAGATGAGGTTTAACGTCCAATGAAATAGAACATCTTTTTGGTTGAGAGTGAAAAATTGGACCAATGGCCTTTAACTAAAGGCCCAAGATCAAAAAGTGACAAATCAAGGCTAAATCTACATGGCATTACCATAACACATTGGCTATTTCAACTCATGTCCATCAAATAATTAATTAATTAATTAATTTTGAAAAATTCATTTCAACAAGCAAAATATTCCCTAAATATTCACTATTTTCCTTCACAATATTTTTTCATTTGGAAGAAATAGTTTTCTGAAAATTTCAACATTTTGGTAAATAATATAAGTAGTGTCGAATTGGCCAAGGTATTAGGGTATTTTGGAGGGAAAATGAATTGGTTCAGATCCCCAAGGAAAAAAAAAAAAAAAAAAAACTAAAAGGGGAAGAAGAGGAAATGATTTAAACAAAAAACCCGTTTTACCCTCAAAATTTGGGCTCCCCCCAAAATTTCCTTTTTCCTAACAATGCTTCCCGCATGA
>Ga0116231_10002663_pt1 | contig 37300 bp, 21 predicted proteins | sample S1TSphgellanicum_2_FD_89695 | JGI IMG/M metagenome (GOLD analysis project Ga0116231, IMG submission 89695) | Host-associated microbial communities from peat moss isolated from Minnesota, USA - S1T2_Fd - Sphagnum magellanicum MG | ecosystem: Host-associated > Plants > Peat moss > Unclassified...
GGGGGGGGGGTAGGGTCACAAATTCATTTTTTCAATCTTCCATGAAATAAATGAAAATTTATGTACAAAAATCAACAAAAATCACCACAATTGCCTACAATATGAAAAGGTGTTTAAGATTTTATACTTTCATTTTTTAAATATCACTGAATTTGGCTAAATATTTTCATGACCTATCATCACTTAACCAACACAATTGAAAAAAAACATTGGATAATGTGGTTAACTATTATGTAAAGGTTTTTCTTGTAATAAGTAAGAAAGTTTGGCATTAAATAATTATGAAGAAAAAGACTTTGGATTTTTGAAATTTTACTAACCAATATTCAAGTTTGTACTTAATAATTTTTTTTAAAAAATTATGTTTTAATGTAATTGTTAGAATCTTGAAAAAATATATATGAAATACTCAACACTAAAATGTGAACTTGTCTACCTATTATGATATAAAAGATTTTTCATAAATATATCATTTTCAAATCATTTCAAATCTTTTTAGTTCAATCCTTTAGCAATGAAAGCTTTGGTTACATTATATTAAAAAATGATTATGGGTATTCTATATTCATTGAATTCATCATAAAATTAATTAAAATTTTCATCAAGAAATAATTAATTAAACTGATAATAAATTATCTGAAGTTAGATAATGAAATATTTGAAATAACTAATAATAAATTATATATATTAATTAAAAAATCTAATTAATTTCTTTTAATTATTTGATATTAATTACCTAATTCATGATCTAACTAATTATAATTATTTGAAGTAGACTAATCTATTTAGATAATTAGATCATTGGTTAATTAATTCAAATAATTAATCCAGATAATGAATTATCATATATTTAATTCAAAAATTTATCTTTCAGATAATTATTTTTCATAAAATCAAATAAACTATTTTGATAACTAATTATCTGAAAATAATAATTAAAATCACTATTTCAAATAATTAAATATTAAATAATTTATTTGCATATTTAATTATCATATAATTAATAATTTAATTGTATAACTTACATAATGAAAAAAACACAAAACATGTGGGAAAATCTTTCTATAATTACAACTCAATTTGTAACTAAATAAGAATTTAAATATTTAACCCATAAGTTTTTTTTTTGAATAAAGAAGGCATTTTTTTTTAGTTTTCATATTAAAATACATGTGCCATTTTGGGATGAATTCAAAAACTTAACCCTAAAAATAAAAAATAAAATTTTAAAAATATATTTTCATGGTTATTTTTTAATTTACTTAATCTTGTGTTTTTCTTTCATACTTATCTATTTAGGGAAGTAACTAGGTCCTAAATAAGTACATAGGTATGTATAAGGTCTTAAAATCTACAAACCTACCTACCTACTTATGATTATGTATGACCTACTTAGAAACTAATATATATATATATTCAAAATACAATTAATATGCCATGTGGCATTTATTTTTATTATGCCACATGTCATAATTTCGAACCATCATTAACAATCATAATGCATGATGGAACTCAATATTTTGAAAAAAAAATTTATGTCCAAAATTTTTAACAGTGCCACATTTCATAATAGATGGATGACAATTAATGGTATCAACATGACATCATGGGTGTAAATATAATGGAGTTGCACAGTAGTTAAAAATGAATTGTTTTGACAAATCTATGCCATTGAATTGTAGTGAGTTGCACCATATATATAGTGAATTACAACTTTACAATTCATGTGACTTATGCATTAGCATTCACGATATATAAATAAGTAACTAGTTGACAGTAGCTACTGTCCTAGCTATTGAACTTCTGCAGTTGGGACTTGAGATATGTTGAGTTCATTGAATCTTATGGTGTTGGGTTGGGCGTTGAGTCCCATGTCCACAAGTTTAAGAACTTGTGAATCCTTAGTCCGCCTCCCTAATCGAACCCTTTTGATTTGAAAAGAGTTCTTGCAACTCATCATTAAATTCCCATTTGAATGTTTGGCTTTGTTCACCCCTCAACAATCCTAGTTCAAAGGACGTGTTGCATCCATACAACAATTGCATATACTCATAATAGGACATGTGATAAGCTGATCAAACTTCATAAAAACAATTTTGGGTCACTCATAGTTGTCTTAGGGTAAATATTCTATAACAATGTTCCTTCTATTATCTTATCATTTGGAAATCAATTTGTACATGTGAAAGTTTCCAATAGCATCAACTGAAAAGTCTCACAAAAGTTACAAATTGTATTTACAAGCATCCAAGTACTCAAAATTGTAAGCTTGTTACATCATCCCATGTGGTGGCTTTTCTTCGTTCAATCTTTGTCCCAGAAACATATATTAGATAACTAAAATAATCTTCAAATGCCTAATAGTCATATTCAAAATGTTTCACAGCAATGTAACTATAGTTGAAATTGTAAATATCTATTTAGTTAACACATAAAACCATTAATACATTACAAGGTATATTGCACAATGAGTTTCATCACATGTACATGTAAAGGTATATGTTGATAGTATCAAGGATGTTGAAGGTGTGAACATCACAAGTGAAGAATACAAGGTAATTTCCATTAGGTTTCTATATTGCTTTATGATTCTATAGTATTAATGCGTTGTGATACACTTAATATATTTTCCTTATCTCACAAATGAGGAACTTGGTATTGTCAATTAATATAAGAACATGCCCCCACATTCTTATTTTGATTTTTTTGAATTTTCTTTGACAAAGTTATTCAACATTCAATAACTTTTGCATCGTGGGTCTAAACATTACAAAGCAACCTTGATGCACCCATATTCATCAAGGGCTTTCCAACAATACCAAGTGTGTGGGCTACGAAGGGGGTAGGGGTGGGTTTTGGGAGATGTCAACATGAGAAACAAAACAAACAAACAAACAACCTTCCTTAACAAATATATTTTCACATATGGGTTTTATGAAGGGTGGTGTCCATTAGAGCCAAGTTGTTTGTTTTGGTAGTGAAATTTCATCACTTGGTGACATAAAAACACAATTGAGACTTGTACAAATTTGTTATATTTTAAGGAAAAACAGTTGATATCACCATGTTTAGACCATATGTACAGCATGTTGCCAATAGATAATAGGGTTTGAAAAATTTACTTTTCTCTATGACCTGTAGCCAAATCCGGCTAAGTCCTTTTGTGGATGATTGCAAATCCACTTACCTCACAAAATTAGACCCTTGGAAAGGTTTTTTTTGAAAAGTTCTATCCCCCAGAGTGTGGAAAATGATCGCACTTGGGCCAACACACAAAGGCTGGGGCACACTAGCTGAAAAATGAGACTATTATGAATGGAGAGAATTGCAACATATGAAGATCAAAATCATGGCCTAAACCTTTTCCTTCTATTCTCCTTTCATATTTCAGCCTTGGAAGTTGGCAACGTCTGCAGCAACTTTTTCCTTCTTTTAGATTCCATTTTAGTCTTGCAAGTTGGGAGCATGTTCTGGTGGTGTTGCATCCTCTGCAGATTTTTAATTTCCTCCAAGGTCACCAAATATGGAATCTTTTTCAACAGCCCCAAATGCGTGTACAAAAGATTTCCAGTGAACAAACAACATTGGGAGTCCAAATATAAGAATTCCATAAACCAAAGAAATAAATGTTAGCAAACATCAGTTCTTCATATGACCCCAAAAAAACACACGCATGTTGGAGTATGTGCGCATTTGTACATGTGATCTTGAGTATATGTAATATATCATGTTCTCAAGGCAGGTGTAACAAAAAAGACAGGGGCTCAAAATCTCCCACTGTATACGGAAATGAGTGATGAAATACAGATATGAAAGTTTATACACAATGTCTGCAACCTAAGAGCAGAACCACAAAGCTTCTATTTTTGAAAAACAAGACTAAATTGCTAACCTATGGGCCTCCAAAGATCAGACCTCTCTGATTTCACTCTCTTGAGCAGCACAGACCCTTTTTATGGCAACCTTAGTCATGATCATACACACTCCCCAGATCCCATAAACTTGTCCCCATATGTCCACAAAACAACACTTCTCAACATCACAAGATAAAACACAATCTACAGTAGAAAAACCACTAGCCTTGTACTTGAAATAAGAATGTAAGGCAGATAACTGGCTTCGGCAGAAAACAGAGCTAAGACGGACTTCTGGTATCACTGAACTGTTTTGACCTTGGAAACAATTTCCCAGAACAAGGTCTCACTCCGGAGCTTCCACTTATGAGGGTACTCTCTCTCTCCCCAGCCTCAGAACAAAGACAACATAACAATGACAGAAAGGATCACAACTTTATGCCATAAAAATCGATCCCGAAACCCCTTGAGCCTTTCATCAATTCCTTGGAGCGACCCCTGAGCTATTGCTGATCCTATTCTACTTCTGTTGACACATATGTGCAGCATTAAACAAATGTGAACAGAAGAGAAGTTCAAACCGACAACTACACCTAGCTAAGAATCTGACTACAATGCCCACATGTTTCCTCCATCATTATCTTTTTCAAGAGTTTTCTTTCAACACCTTCAAAAGCAAAAATTAAAAAAAACACACTGAGATTTCCCTGCTCACCAGAGAACTTGCAACCCTTCAAATAGCAATGCCCCCATCCGCTCCATAAACAGCGTCCTCTAAAACTTAGCTCAAAAGCTCCATCCTCCTCTTGCGATGGTAAGCAAACACTCCAAACTTCAGATGCGGGGTGCCGTCTTCACCAATTTGGAAGCCACCGAATACATAACCGGGAAATATAGACGGCAAGCCGCTTAACGACCAGTATAGCTTCTACTGTCATCGAGCAACACCCACCAACCGCCTTTCTCATCGTCGGACACCAATTGACCGCCGTTTGTACTGCTCCGGCACTTGATTCTCCAGTTTGGCTGCTTTCTGCAATACTAGAGTCGACTGTAGGCTGTTCCCGTTCGCGCCGTTCCTCAACCAACCACCTAGCAAATCTGTCCGCCAGCATCCACACAAGGTTGATATTTACTCAACATCAAGAGAGAAAGAAAAAACTGACCTCATGTCTGCCAGCAAGTGGAACGGTGGGGTGTTTTTTCACATAAAGCAAACCGGCTCCTTGAAGGTTGACATTGACAGATTCCAACAAAATTAGTAGGAGGGGGCAAGGCAACAGGTTGCTGCTTACTTAAAAATCCAAAGATTTTTATTGTAGACCCCATGGCACACTTATTTCTGAATCGTGCATGTTGCCTGAGACACACCAGTTAATTCTCATAGACTAGTACCGGCTTAACCTATTGGCTGACATGGTTCCCAAAATTCTTGTGAGGAGCTCACAAATGTTCCAAAAAAATTCAGACGTGTTAATGTTCATGCTACCTGCCAAGTGCTTGTTTGTTGCTTCCACCATCGGTGATGGCATGGAGCTCTCCAGTAGCAAAGTTGCGTTTGGAGACGTCTCTCCCGAGGAGTTCACGTGCTTTTTTGGTCAGCTCGTCCAAGTTTCGTTTTGTCGCGTCATCTATTCCCCAGAATTCAGATGTCGACAACCTTTCGGTCTGTGCAACACAGTTCAACGACAAACGCAGCTTAGCAAAGCTAATCCCAAGGCTGAGTGGGCACAATGTAAAGGGATCCACAAACGTATATCATTAGTGAGGGAATATACGGAGTGTGTGCACACAAATCAAAAGGAGCGGTACCTGGATTCGAAGGTAATGGTGACCAGATTGATGAGCGTCGAATATCATGGAGGTATAGTACTCTACCATATCTCCACTCGCAGAAAAAAAGCTGCTAACCAAGGGTAATCCCGAAGGAGTTAGCAGCCACTCTAGAGAACTCGAATCTTGCTTTGCAACGAAGCGCATTGGATGCTGCCCTGTTCCCAGAGACAGCACCAAAACATTTCTGAAATCCTGAGGAAAACAAAGACACATGACCAGGATGTCAAATCTCTGTTAGCACAAAATGGATTTAATGAAGATGTGCAATTGTCATAGACCCCATTTGAAGACATTAAAGTCCCAAAAAGCCAAGAGGAAGTCTTTGCTCAACGAAGGTTGAAATACAAACCATACAATTTCCCGTGATTGCTCTTTCGCGATTGCGCGTCCCTTTTCCGCCATTTCTTGTGTGACTGCCACTAAGGTCTGGCAACAAAATATCCAAGAATACCGATGAGCTAGAGAAAATAATTCTAAAGCTTCAAGCTTACCATGTTCTTGCTGCAGAAGATGATAATGATGGTATAGAGAAACCAGATAAGCAAATTGCAACGTTGAACAGAAATCCTGATCAACATGGGGTCCAGATCCATGAGGGCACCGGAGAAAAATCTATTGCTACACAAAGCCCAGGGCCAAGCTGAAAATCTCAGATTCTTAAAATCCATGCATTTATATATGAGAGAAAAAGCTTTTGAGAATGACGAATATTCATAGGTAGTACAAATTGAAGAAAATGGGATGAAGAGAAACCAACCGGATCGTTGACAGCTATTCCTCCGTCAATCACGTTGAACTCTTCTGTCCTGGCAGGTTGGTCAGGGTCACCTGAAACATCTACTTTGATGTTTGCAGCAGGAAAGAATATGGGAGCCGCTGTTGTAGCCCGACACGCATCCTTCACTTGTACATCATAAAGTGGTTTTGCACTATCGACGCCCTGCAGCACGGTCAGAACCCAAGATCCATCATCATAAGATCACACCAACACCTGAAAACTCTCTCTGGTAGCCTGAACAAATTTCTAAACATTCAGGATTCGTCACTTTGCACACATAGTTAGATGTTATAGGAGAAGGTTCTGTGACATAAGGGACCCAGTATGTATCATCTTCATCACTACATGATTACATCTTACAGCCCAAAGATCCTCTTGACAGCGACTTGAAGCATCTCGGACTTGGACCATGGTCTTACTATGAGCAGGCTACCTCCTTAGCGTGAGAAGGAGAGATATATGTACCTTTAGGTTAGAGAAGAAGACTGGAACCTGCTTCTCGGTGTCAAAAGCTGGGATGATGACAGAGGTCAAAGCTAAGGACAGAAGCGCTTCATCGAATTTCTCTTTCAGCAGAACCTCCAGCTCATGGGCACTATATACAGAACCGAAAACTGATTCAACTGCGTCCGAAACCAGGCGAAGATCGCCCTGAACCCTGCGATGACATACCCTCAATTCGCACAGTTGAGAATTCTGCGGTATACATTAGTGAGAAATTGAGTGAAGGATCAGCTGTACTTGTTGCCAGGCACATTGCACAGCTTAAAGTTTCTGACATTCACCGCCTGCTAGCCGGGCAGTGCATACTTGTGGACATGGACATGATCTTCTAGTAGACATGTCATCAGAGCTGCAATTTAGTGTTCAATTTCTTGCAAGGACTGGAAATTCCCTTATAAGTTACGCATGCTACACAACCAGGGAACCTAGTTGTCCACTTTTCAATGCACACAATTTTTCAAGACGCTCTTAGAAAGCAGTATTAAAATCGTGAGCGTGAAGGTCAAGCTTGATGCTGGCTGACGATAAATAATCAGAGGCGGGCGGGTCTGTGAGATGCTTTACGGAATTTTTTCTGGGAAGATCTTCGCGGCATTTTCATCAAAGAACGCTACGACCTCGCGTGCATTGAAAATAGGAATTTTCGGCTTGTCGACTTTGGGGGTGGTGATCATGGCTGTGATGAGACCTCCAGAGCTGGTCCCTGCAATCATATCAAAGTACTCACATAGATGATGTGTTGGTTCGTTCTCCCCTTCCTTTTCCTATTCCCAACCATGCCAACAACCCGATGTAGCAGACCCCTGTCAGTTTCCTCAAGAATTCAAGCTTCGCACTAAGTTATGAAACAAAACTAGAATGAAATTGAACACCGGCTGCCAACAAGCATCATCACTTCATTCGAGTGTTTCATCCCACTATTGCAGGCCTCATAAATTTTAATTCTGACTTGAGGTACCTAGTGGCTGAAGTGCATAATACCAAGCAATAAGTGACCACGCAATGTTTGTCCCCTGGTGGAGACAACATTGACTTCCACTATGCACAACAAAGTCGACTAGTATATTGGCTTCACCATGCAATATAGCTAAATTGCATGCAAACCATGGAATTGGAACCCAAAACGGCTTGTCTGCTAGCTCTATCACCTGGAACCATTATCCTGCTAGAAACACGCATGCTAGCTACTGCCTGGCACAGATGACGTGAAAATACTCTGATGACTGCTAGAGTTTAACTGTTTTCAAGGACTGTAAATGGAGCTCTGTGAAGTAGGATCGATGTCACAGGGATGAGAATCCTGAGGTCAGAGCAGACGCAACATACTGGAATGGCCAGTTTTTTGGATGTGTGGGATGGGTGAAAAATCTACATTTCTGAGCTGAATGGACGCCAAAATTGTTTACCTTTAAAGCGTTTTCAAGCTCTTGGAGAATTATGGCAGGGATAATACCGCGAACCCCACCTCCATCAATGCTGAGGATTCTCAGACGCTTTCCTTTCGTCCCATTGGGTTCCAATTTCTCATTAAACGCCATTGCCGGACCCTTTCCTTTGTTCACACTGGAATTCAACTTCTCACCAAACGCCATTGCCAGACGAGTTTGCACCTTGGTTTGAACGTGAGAGATTGGGGAGAGATCTAGAAATGAAGGACAAGGTTAAGAAGTGTTGGGCAAGTTTGTACGACGGCCGAAAGAGCATGTAAGGTACGAAACTCAACCAAAACAAAAAAATACAATTTGTTTCTTCTGTACTGGAGCAAAAGGGAGAAATCTAAAGAACCCCAGCTGCTCTACGCAGGAGGAAAGCCCCCAAAGCAGTGAGGTTGATTAACGAAACCCAGCTTGTCCTGCAAAGCTGCTGATGAACAAAAAGAATAACAGACTGGAGCTGGTCATCGAAGAAGGCAAAGATCATCAAAACCCTGCAAAGCTTTATTGGCCCTGCCTTGTAAGGCAGGAGTATTGTAGGTGTAGAGAATCATTATAGAGTATAGCAGCTTCAAGGGAATTTGCCCCCTAGAAACTAGGTGAGATGATTCATCCTAATTTGGTTGTAAAAATATTCACAGTCATCTTTTGACAGTTTGTTCTCTGTGCCACCTCCTCAAATGTTGCACCCAACCCCAAGTGACTTTGTCACCAATCCATAACTCACAAAACTAAACATGAAACTACTTTCTCCAACAATGGTTATGGCACCCATTAAAAAATACATGTATTTTTTTGAAAATGTCACTATGTGATTGAAAACATTCAAATGCACATGTCATGACGAGTCTTTTTTTTTTGGGTTTGAAATTTTGCATAAATGTGAAATATATATATATATAAATGGAATATTTATCGCTTTTCTTTTTGAGAAAAAAGAAGTCATTAGATATACAAAAAATTGATAACCATGTTGCAACATTTCCTTATTGGTTTAGGTTTGGTAACAATTTTTTTAAATGTTTAGATAGGTTCCTATACCTTGTCATCATTTAATGTGAGATCCCTTTTGGGTTCCCCACAACTAATCTGATGTTAAATTTTTTTTAAAAAATCATGACAATTTTTTTATTAGAACAACATGATTATATAAATTGAATTTTTTTTATCTTTTATTTTTCCCTAGCTGTGAGCAACTTATCATACAATATCAATTGTTGATATTAAATTAATGGTAGGGCCATTGTGTATAACACACTTTCTTTATAAGCACACCATAGATTTGAAAAATGTACAAAGGTATTGGGAAGTGAAAAGGAGAATTTAAAGGACGTCAAGTTAACACAAAATAGATATCAAAATCTTTCCATCCTAACAATCAACCACTTGTACTAGGTGCAAATTTCATGAAAGAAATTTTTATTTTTATGAATATTATTGGTGACATCTTAAGGGTGGCAATATAAAGCTTTGGTGATTAGAATTTAGGGTTGCATTCAAAATTGGTGAGAAATAGTTAACCAAGTACATAGCACATTGTTAAGGAGTTTCAAGTCTTTGTCAAATCAGATTATGAAGGGATCAAACCCTACTCATTAAAAACTCTGGCCAATGCAACATAATGAATCTTGCAAGCTCGTAAGTTAATATTGTTCTTAAAAATGAAAGAAAACATATCTAGGAACTTGGAATGGAATGGTCATTAAATCAATGAAGATCATGAAAACAAAAGGTCAATAATTTTTTAAAAATCATGTTCAGTGTTAACGTATAATAGTAACAAGTTAGGAAACCAATAAACAACCAAAAACAATGGGATCAAAATGTGGATAATGAAAACAAAACAACAACACAAAGCTTGTTTGACATTAAACAACTTATAAGCATTCAAAGAATATTGATGATTTTTTGATTGTCAAATCTCCACAACTTCATCATAATGAAAATTGTGCATTACAAAAAATGATTGCCCAAACATGGGAGGACACAAAGCCAACCTAGTTGTCAATTAATAATTTTGATTTTTAATTTTAATGAAATTTAAATTATTAAGTACGTGTTCATTTTCCATTGAACCCAACACTTGAATCATGGTAATTTATATCAATTTCACATACTTTGAGATGTTGTGAAATAGGATGATATAATTAAAAACGATCTTGCACATTTTGGTTAGGAGGGCAAGAAAGGTAGTTTTAAGCATTATTTTTCATTGTAATTTTGAAGGGTGAAAGCATGCTACAATGGTACATTTCTAGCAAGAAAATGAATTTTTTTTTGGGTACATTTTGTATTATTTTGAAGGTAGATTTTCTTTCATTTCATCTAGTGTTTTGAGAAACACATAAAATAAAATTTTAAGATAAAACCCCCAACAAAATTTTTGTTACCCTTCAAATGATAGTGTTTTTTTAGCAAACTTTTATGTATTCACAAATTTATGTTTGTTTGAATGAAAAATTGTATCCAAATGTTTTTCGTGCAACCACATGAGTGGAACTCTTCATATAGAATTGAAATGGGATAGTGAATTCATATGTAACATATGATTGAGTACTCCATCAAGTTTGGTAATCATTTGGACGGTTTTTAAAGTATATTTGCACTTTGTAGTATATTATGACAATTATAATTTTTTCATTCATATATTTTTTAATCATTTAAAATCGATTTCAAAATGGGATTTTTTTTATAATCTTATTCTTTGGGTTTTGAACTACCTTATTCCAAGTACTATTGCAAAAAACCCTTTTAATATTAACTTAATAGAAGTTCAAAGACATGTAATTTCAAAAAATAGTATTTGTGACAACAATATTTGACCATCGTAGGGTGCTTTCACCTTAAACATGAATTTCTACACATGTAGAGTACGTGCACACAAAACTTCAAGAACAACATGTTCAACAACCTTATTTTTTTGGGGTACAAAAAAAGGTTTTCAAAATATTCAAATGGGTGTTGAATGATTCATCACACATTTCAAACAACCAACAATGAGGATACACAATACCTAATGTTTCATACAATTCAAATTGTGGAAAACATGTAGCTCAACCACTAATTTTGAGGCCACCTCTAAACATTAGAATTTGACACTTGCCACAACTACTTGAAAAATGTCCCTAGTTAGATAACATTTCACCCCCATGTTAGAATTTCAAGCTTGTGCTCATATGTTGTTTGTTTGGCACTCAAATGCCAAGTGATCAACACCATTATTCAAATTTGTAATATGGCTCTCATCAAAAAAATCTCATGTTTACTTTCCATAAAACTAGAAATATACAAATGATTCATATTTGAAAGTAGTAGAAAGATCAAATAACATTTCATGTAATTTTTTTACATGGGTCAACAAGTTGATTACTTGCACCAAATCAATGACAAAGACATGTGTTTGTGCAAGCTCAATCAAATTCTTCACAATGTTTAAAAGGGGGAAAATGCAAGCAAGGCTCAAAAGAATCTCAACATTAGATGTTCCAAGTTAGAAGTAATAACTTTGATTGTAATGTTGTCAAGTGGCATATTCAATAGCAATGGACAGTATTGTTGTAACACTTATTTGAATGGGCTTAACATAAAAATCTAGTGTGTCTTGATGTTGTTCAAAATCTTCAAGCCCTTTTATTTCCATGATCTCCCCGAACTTAATTAGTTCTAGATGCCTTTTTGGAGAGCTAAAAATGTATACAATGACTTCATGATTGTCTCAAGATGATTGACCATATGCAAAACTAAATGGGTTTGCACAACTAGATTTGTTTGGTGCACCATGCAATGAACACTAGTGATGAATGAAACAAAAAAATATTAAAGTTGCATAATAACACCTATGCAACAACCCTAAATAAACTAATCCCATTAGTACCAAAAGACATTAGTTTTGTTGAAATGAAATCAATGTTTGTTCTACTTCGATTGATGAAAATTGTTTGCATAATCATTGTTGTCAAGCTAGCTACACTAGAACCATTCACTATATGTTATAGGGATAGCAACATAGGGACCTTTGTTCAATTTTGAATGGTATATATGCATGGATTTAAAGACATGACTAGTTGTCAATTGAAGTAACTTCATTGTGACAAGATAAAACAGACACATTGACATTATCCAATGCAAGTTTCATAACTTGCATGACAATGAAATGGATAGCTTCAACCATACCCCAACCTACATTATCACACTAGTGTTTCTTTGGGCAAATTTCTTTAACCTTAACCAATTCAAAAAGAGAATCAAAATTTCATATTTTCAAAATTTGTTATGGGTCTACCATGAAACAAGTATAAAATGATAGCAAATTGGACAAACCTTGGTTAACAACAAGTTACATAACAAAATCAGGAGGGATTTAAGTGAATAAAACCTAGCTATTTACACGTGCACACTTCTTATTCTTGTAGAATCCCCCAACATTCACCCTTGACATAGCAAAAGTGGCTTTCTTCCTCCCTAAATGCTTCAAGTTTGGGGATCAAAAAAATTTCTCTACCTTCAACTTTTGAACAACTATGCATTTTACTGAATTCACCAAATCATCCCCATTAATTATAGATTTTACCCATAACAATCAAGCTAGCTGAATATTTTAAAGTTTTCAACCAAGTTTGTATTTTTGCTTTTTCATAATAGGTCTCAACAAATGAGGTTCTCATTCCAAATTTATAATACTTGCATTAATTACAATGTTGCTTAATGAATCAACAAATTCGGATCAAAATGTACATGGAGGTCATTCAAAGCTTCAAGTAGAGGTGATTCATTAGTAATAGGTTTTGAAGGCAATGTAGAAAACTTGGAACCAAACAAAGCTTTATACTTGAAGTTTGATGGAAGTTTTGTTGGGGCCATGGCACATTAAATTCACTTGAAAAACTTGACCAAAAAAATTTTCATACAAAGACAACCAAAGAAATAACCAAAAAAATGTATAACCAAGTTTCACTTGAAAAAAAACTAGGAAATGTTTTATAGAATCATGATCTAGATTTGGATGATGTTTTACAACTTCCCCATCAAAATTTGATTACCCACATATCAAGCTTCAATTCCCCCCATATTTTTCTCTCTTTGATTGATTTGCAATTTACAAGTTCAAAAACCATTCAAAAATCAAGACATATAACATGAAATTTATTTTACAAGTAGTAAGAAATTGATTCTATAAAGTCCAAACAACAAGAAACTAGTTCAATAGAGTCTAGATGGCAAGAAATTGATTATACAAAATCCAACTAGCAAGAAATTGATTCGTCATAGTCCAAACAACAAGAAATTGATTACTCATACATTTTTCTCCAAATTGATTATGCATTACAAATTCTAGAATCATAAAAAAATGCAAATAATGAAAAAAAATCATGAACCTATATTGTGAATTTGTGATCATGTGTTTGAGTGACAATTCGCAAACCTTGAACACTTTACATGTGATAAACCTTGAACACTTAATGCATGGCACACTTGAAGATGTCACAACTTGTAGGTCCATGATGCTTCTAAAACTTTGAATAGATGTTCAAGCACAATGTCTAGTTGAATCAACAAGTTTCAATTCCTAATCAAAATGACATCTACAAAATTTGGTTTAAAAAAATCATAGATGATGATGGAGCTTCTAAGTCTGGGTTTTTAAATCTTGTGAGTTGTAATTTACAGATGCATTATAGATAGCAAAACACAATTGAACTTGAATGAACAACAATGTGCAAACAATTTACAAACTACAAGTTGCACGGTATGATTTGTGAACTCTAGTGTTCATTATTGTATGCTTGCAAGTTGTTGCTCACTTGCACAACTGACATGTTTGGATTTTGGAACAAGCCATTATGATTCCCAATTCACAAGCCATTGTTGTCCTAGCCTTTAGTGGCCAACCATTCTTGGTTACAAATTTACATCTTCCTTGTTAGGTCTATAACCTTGGCATTCTTCAACCATTAGATGCAAATCATTTCATGCATCAAATGGTCGTGATCATTCTGAGATGAAACCACTAAACGGTTAGCAACATTGTGCGTTTAGGGATGCACCCTTCAGGTTCATCACTACTTGAACAATAATTTTTGAACGACACTTGTTAATCTTTAAGTGATCACATTAGTGATGTCAGTATTTTAAAAATCTCAATATGGCAAAGACCTCTTTAAAAATTTCCTTTGGGGAGGTTGCTCCCAGATTCTTTAGATCGTTTTTTGACAAAATTTTGCCAAAAACAAAATCAATGCTTGTAAAGCTGGGGGGGACCCGACTTTACTGCATTGGGGCCCAGGTTCAGGTCCGCCTTGTTGCAGGGCTTTACTGTGCACAGAAGTTATGAAATATTCTTCGGATTGCACTTCAAGCGCTCCAGAATCCCTCCAAACAAAGTGCAATATGTAGCGTGCAGGAATCACTTTCTCCTCTTTGTCAACAACAAAAACCACCCACCCCAGTCGGTGCAGTCCAGACCAGTGTTGTGTATGTAAATGGTATTTTATGGATACCCCTGAAAGAAGGGTTTGTGGTGAAAGGAGGCCCAAAGACAGGGTGACTTTACAAATAATTTTAGTATGTACACTAAAATGTTTTGGGCCGTGTAAAGTGTATGTGACAAATATTTGCAGTGGCCTTGTGTAAGTGTAAAAAATATATATATACATTGCAACAGGATAAGTGTAAGTGTAAGAAATTCGGACATGTAAGTGTAAATGATTTATACTTTCACTGGATTTACATGCCGTATATATGGCTATTGACACTTACATGGCACAACACTGGTCCAGACCCCAACTCACCACCCACAGTTCCACCACCGCCCTTTTCTTCTCCACTAAATCCCGCACCAAAGACCAAAAGCACTAAATGAGGATTAGGGAATGCCACAATGCAAAACCCAATTATAAACTCGGGATTTGTTCTACCATCAATCAACTAACTGACCAAAAACTCCTCCTTAGAGGCTTTTGTTCAGGGGTTGTGTTGTTAAGCTAGCAAATGAAACAAGATGTGTTATACCCAATGGCCCTGCGATTAATTTAATATTGACAATTTACATTTATGATAAATTGGTCATAGATAGGGGAAAAATAGAAAATAAATCTATTTTAATGTACATCATGTTGTTGTACAAGAAGAAATTTCATGATTTTTTTTCATTTTTAACATCACATTAGTTATGAGGAACTCAAAAGGGACCTCACCTTAAATGATGACATGTTCTAGGAACCTATTTAAACAGTTAAATTTTTATTACCAAAGAAAAACCAATAGGAAAATGTGCAACATGGTTTTCAATATTTTGTAAATCTAATGACTTTTTTTCAACAAAAAAAGTGATTGAATATTCTCTTTTTGTATTTATTTTTCACATTTGTGCAAAATTTCAAACCAAAAAAAAAAACTCATCATGACATGTCTATTTGAAAGTTTTCAATCACATTGTCACATTTTACAAGAATTACATGAATTTTCACATATGATGGATGCCATAATCATTTTTGAAAAAAGTATTTTCATATCTAGTTTTGTAGGTTATGAATTGGTGACAAAGTCAGTTGACTTTGAGTGCACATTTGAGGAGGTTGTAGAATGAATTTTCTTGCAACTAAATTAGGATAAATCATCTCACCTAGTTTCAAGGGGGCAAAATCCCTTGAAGCTAGTATACTCGATAATGATTCTCAACACAATATCCTTGCCTTACAAGGCAGGGCCAATAAGTCAATCCAATGAAAATAAGAAAGAAAGAACAATATTTTTCTTGCATCTCCAGAATCTATGCATGGAATTTACGTGTGGAACAAAATCTGCTAATGCTGTCGAGAATCAAAATTGGAAGCAAAAGAAGTAGGTAGAAACAACAGCCATGGGAAGCAAAATGAAAGTCTTTCACTACCACGCTCTTGCTATTCCAGTATTGTAGACCCCATGTTCCATGCCTCACCTAAACCATTCAAATTCTGCACCCCCCCACATTTTTCCAGGGCACAAGTACCTGCTTTGCTTGTGAATGGGAACAAACAGGGGTCTGAAAGATGCTAAACTACCAAACACCACCCTCCCCCACTTTTCCAGTGCACTAGAATCTGCTTTGCTTGTGAACGGGAACTAAAAGGGGTCTACTACCAAGCACCACCTTCCCCAACTTTTCCAGCTAACTAGAATCTGCTTTGCTTGTGACTGGGAACGCAAAGGGAGACTGGAAGACAATAAAGATCACCTCTCCCACTTTTCCAGGGACTAGAATCTGCTTTGCTTGTGAATTGGAATGAAAAGGGTTGTGAAAGACCCTAAACTATGAAACTAGTATTCATAGGTATGTTATGTGAGGGCATGGCAGTAAGGGGCAGTATAGCTTGAGTGTTCAAGCCTGAGAACAACTTTTGGCCCCAACGTGACCTGTCCTTTCTCAACATAAAAAGCTGACCTAATTAGGGTTTGTCGTGGTGGTGATCCAAATTTGGACTAGTGTTTGCAAGATATTGAAAAATGACTCAGGTAAGTTGTAACAGCTGAGTCCAGGGCAGGGTATTGAAAATCAACCTACCATGTAACATTTTAGGAGGAGTAGTTGGTAGGGAGTAGGAACCATACATCCTTGGTTTTAAGGTTGTAGACAATTTTCAAAGCTGAGTTCAGTTTAGCATCACTTTTAAAAATTATGATATCCTATCTGTATTTACACATGTAGACATGTGTTGCATTTCGAGCTGGATATCTTTAAATCCTAGACCCACTTTCCCTTCACCACTTGATTATCAATGTTAGGTTCAAGTTGATTATAGAATGTTTCATATTTTCTCTTACTGAATGTATAATTGATATTTGCATAGTAGACACAGGACCATAAGATTAGCCTGTAATATGTGAAACAAAAGGCAGTGTAAAAGAGTCCAGGTAAATGTAAGAATTGTGACACCCTAAACCTAGGAAATCATTAAATCTAGGTTGATTGGTACATATTTTGTTCTTGACGATCAGGGTGCCAGTGTATTATGCTCAGGTTCACTAGTTCATGTTGATTTCTCGATGTTCAGTCTAGCAGTTTCAATGACTATTTTAAAGATGCATCATTTTGAGGATTAAAATCAAGCATGTCTTCTTCTAAACTTGCACATCTTCAATCGCAATATTGTGTAGACTGACATGTTGAGAACTTGAGGTTATGCATTATTGAAGGTTTCTACTATTGTCAATAATCATGTTTTCCATCTGGTTATATATTCATATAACATATAAATTGAGTATTGAGTGATGACATAAAGCTTGGAACACTTATCAACATGCCACAAAAAAATTAGTGATACAAAAAAATTAATCATGTTAACAAGAGACTATTTTAATCTTAAAACTTACCTTGACATCATTCTCGGTGGTTCTTGGCTAGGATATTTAACATAACCAATCCTTTTGCACAATGGGTGGATATTTGGAGGTTCTCACTCTGAATATTTGAAAAATCAACCTGTATATATAATAAGTAAGTATTTTCAGAAATAATAGTTGAAGAAATTGATAAGCAGGGTATTGTTTAGAGATACAAATTTATATTAGGTGAGTTCATTAAATTTTCAAAATGAGGTTATTTGATGTTCTGTGTGATGTATATCCAATGACCTTGCCTGACTGGATATTGAAAAAAAAAATACAAGAAGACCTGGACTTGCATATTTGCATGCAATACAATGGTCTTCACAATGCCTAAAATAAGATTGCTTCTAATTGAGTAGACATAACGATTGGCTCATAAGGTGGCATTTAAATAGCTTTTCACTTAACATTGTCCAATCTTGCAGAGTTCTAGATCGGGTGGGAAACAATTGACAAATGAAGTTATTAAAGTAATCCTTATTGAGCCTGACTTTGGTCTGAGCATTCTACTTCGTCATTCCACTTTTCTTTTAGTTATCCATAAAGTTTACCAAAGTGAGGGTCACTCTTCAAAATTAAGATGAGCTCTCTAAACTGCTCATCATAATTTTCCAAAAACTAAACTTCTATCTACTTAGGTTATGGTCATCTATTTATGAACCAAGGTAGTTTGTTTGTTTTGTTTGCACTTATGAGATCCACCGAACCAGGATACTTCAGATCATATTCTTGGTCTCTTTGGAAAGCTCTCAAGGAGGAGGGGTGCATTGGCTTAGTTCCATGGCATTTGGACTTCCAGTGCAAAGGTTCTTGAATATTGAATGATTTCTTCACTGAAAATTATAGTAGCTGAAAATTTCGGAGGAATTGGAATGTGCCTTTGGTGTGGTTGGAAAGATCTTGCTGAGCTGGATTTAATGAAATTTATTTGGTAAGATTTGGATAATGTGGGAGATATTGATTTTTAAGTGATTTCTGTTGCTGAAAATTCGAATAAATTCCAAAAGACCAGGTTTTGGAAGAAAAAACCAGTTGAGAATGGGGCAACACTTGAAGGCTTACCATTCAATTCAAGCATGATTTCCTTTCATGTTTGGCTGTTCAAAAAATAGATACATACATCACAAAACAATGTCCACATGTTGAGTTCCTCTATTTTGTAATGGGTTCACACTTGGACCAAGGGCACAGGCCACACTAGTGCAGATGAAAAAAGGCTACCTAAATATCCTAAGGGTCTACTTAAGGATTACCTAGAAATAATTAAAAGGCCTACCTAAGTTATGGGCTATCTAAGTTAAGGGACAATTAAAGGCTATTTAAGGAAGTACATAGAGTTTACATAAGGATTATGAATCAACTTTATGTAGCTCCTTAAATAGTCCCTAACTAGCCCCCCTATGTAAGCCTCATGTAACATTATGAATTAATCTTACTTAGTCTTGTAAATAATTCTTAGGTATCCCCTAACTAAATAAATCTCTAGCTCTCCGAGCACAAGTAAATTTTACGTAACTGGCTAAGTAACTCTCAAATATCCCATAACTTACCTAACTTCTTAGGTACCTACCTAGGTAACCTTCTATCTAAACCTAAGGTACTCCATGACATATCTAAATTTTTGAGATAGTTTAGGTAGGCCTTATATAATCCCCTTAGGTATCCCATATCATAGATAGGCCCCAAGGTAGATGCTAAACATGTAGACAAATGCAAAACACATGAAATAGAAGGAAACTGAAATAATCTTGAGTTGAAAGGAAATGAAAGTTTGATTCTCTTTTGTTTTCGTTGACATTTTTGACCATCCTCAAATTTCACTCAAAACCCAAGGTTCTCCTCATTTTCTTCTTTGCCAATAACTTTATTGAATGTGATAAACAACAATAAAGCTCAAAATAAGGAACCGGAGTGGACCCACTCTAAGGTACCTTCAAATCGATGAAACCCTGCCAATCATAAATAAACCAAAGCACCCAAAAAAAAAGGGGGAACACAAGGAACAAAATGGAAGGGCCCATGTCCAAGAACAACCTAAGAGGGCGAAATTCCAGTAATGGAAACTGGTATGTGGAGGATTTTTTGGAATTTTTTGGATGGTTGTCCGTGGACCATTCCAGAAATAACTACCTCATTTTCAAGCCTAACTATTTTATTTTATTTTTAATAACTATTTCATTTTCTTATTAACTTTCTTAATAACTATCTAGCACCTTTCCTAATAATTATCTCCATTTTATAACTTTATCTCACTCTGTTTTCTTATCAACCAACATGGATTTTTTAAAAAAATTAACATGTGTTTTTTCTTGTCCATGAAATGCATATAAATTTAAATTAAATTTGACATTGACAGAAATATATAAAAACATAAAAAATAAAAATAAAAATAGTTGACCATCACTGGTAGTAAGCAACAGGGCCGAGCTCAAATAATATAATATTCACATTTCTGTGGTTGTGTAAACTTTTGGTCGATTGTAGATGCTTGCACACTGTGATTGAATGTGTAAAATCAAGCAGCCCAAATTCAACTCATTGACATCCCCAACTCTATCTTTCTCCTTAGGACCCTTGTTTTTGGCAAAATTCCTCACACTCATCTTTTTCTTCATTGCCCTTCCTAAGAACACCCTACCTAAATTGAAGGTACTTATTCGGATTCGTAATAATTAGTTGGAGGTACCTCACAAGTCCAACTTTTTCTTTTTTTCAGTGAGCCAATTTGATTGGCCCATCCTAAAAATAAAGTTGAAACTATGGAGGCTCCCCCAAAATAGAAGATTCTATGGAAAGATGAAGTGCCTCCCCCCTTGGCCCACCTATATAGGTGAGAAGGGGAGGACTTTGGCCAAAACATCTGGCAATAAAATGAGGTGATATTGGGAACATCTTGGGGAACACATTGGGAACCTAGGGAACATATTGAGAACCTGATGGGAACCCATTGGGAACTTGAATGGAACATATTGGGAACAAATGAAAAATGAAAAAAAGCCCTCCCCCACCCCTACCCAAACTTAAGAGAAAAAAAATCAAGGCACTTTGAGCGCATGTTAAGCCTTCCCATTGGCTGCATGAAATTTTTATTCCCAAAACGGTTCATAACCATTTTCGACATGGGCCAATACCCCCATATCAACCTGGGGTACTTATTGGTGGCAAGATGGTTGCCCAATTGTTTCCCCAAGAATTTAAAAGATGCTATATTAATAGTTTTCACAAGTTGGAACTTAGGATGCCCGGCTGCACTTAGCAACTGGTTAACTCTTATTAGGTGAAGCATCATATGGTTATGTTAAAGCCAGTTTATCAATTGACCATTGGTCCAATCTCCCTCTAACCAATACCATACCAGTGAGGTCATTTGGTATTGCAAAACCATCAATCGGAGACAATGCACTTTCTGGTATCTACCAGGGTACACCCATAGTATATGTACATTGGTATGTCCTAAAATATATATTTAGATTGATTTTAGAACCTAGGGTTTTTTTGTGTGTGGATATACCTAGGTTGAAACATTTCAATTAAAGTTTTGAAATGTTTCATATTGTGTTGAGACCAATACTTAGGTGAGAAATTGAGGTTGGGAGGGGTAGGTGTAATGACAATTAGAGCATTTTCTTTTTGTGGGTAGTTGTAATGCAATTGTAAATCTGGAGCACCATTTTTATTTTATTTTATTTTTTATGTAAAGATGATCTCAAGATATGTCTATAGATGTTAAGGTAAAAGTGGATGGGCTCCATGTGGCCTCATTTTATTTTAATTTTCCTTTTGAAAAATGAAGTTGTGTGTGCTCAATGTGGGCCCACATTCTCTTTTCTTCTACTGGAGCGTGTTGCAAATCTTATTTTGAGGTATGGACAAGTCTTTGTGAGACATCAAACACCTTTTAACCAACTCTATCCAGTGCTGGTTTGAAGCCTAATAGTGCAGCCTTGCGGAGAATTGCATTGTCTTACTACAAGGTTTTTAATTTTTGTCCTTTTTAACTTGTGTCTGCAGTAAATCTAAAGAATAAACCTCAGTGACTAATGGTATGCCAGTGATTAGTGCTAAATTACTTGCAAGGGAGGATTTGGGTTCAATCCTTGTGTTGTGATGCAAGAAATTCACGCAAAACATTGGCAACAAAGAACATGCACAAAATGCACTTTGAATTTTTGGAAGAACTGAAAAACATTGAAAACCGGGTTGCATGGTTTCTTGCAAAATTGTGCGAGGCCAAAAAAGGTGTGCGAAAACCAATGCTGAACAGAGCTTTTTAAGGGGTATTTCCTGTCCCACCAAGTCTTTAGAATGGCCCCATTTGAAATTTTGGTTTTTTGTTTCTGTTTTGTTCTTGAAGTGTAACTTAAGTTGTACATTGTAAATTTTATTCTTAAAATCATGGACAAGCTACTGAGTGGCCCTATTTGGTATTTTTTTGTCTTTTTTCCTATATAAAATTATTTGCCATTTCCTTTTTCATCCTTTAAGATTCTTGAGGTGCAAAATGCTACCATCTATTTTTGTATTATTCTTGATGTGCAAAACACTATCATTTATTTTCTTATAACCATTTCAACCTTAGGATTGTCCCACTTGAGCTTTCTTATTTTTTGTTGTAAAGGTGTTTGCTTATCAAGCTATCGTGGAAGACATCACATATTTCTTTGACTTTGAAAGAAAAATTTATGAAGAAAGGGAGGATATAGGTGCCACCATACTAGAATCTTCTCAAGTCATTGCATCCCACACATTAAAGCAACACAGACCAACCACAGCGCACACATCCCAAGAACAAGGAACAATGGAAGCCCATGAAAATATGCAAATTATACGAGAGTGGGCAACATATAGAGTGTTCTGCCAGTCATTTGCAAACAATGCAAAGTATTGGGTGAAACATCACAGGAGCAATTCCTTTTAGGCATTTTTCCATCTTGGGCTCATGTTAATGAAGCAATTGATGTGGGTGAAAACACATTAAGGTGTAACACTTTTAAGCACATGTGAAAGTCCATAATTACTTAAATTAACACTATGAAAGTAATGTGACAGTAAGATACCTTGAATCACACAAGTCATTTTATAAGTTACCATTTGAAATTTATTATAAAAAAAAATTCAACCCTAGTTTACTTTATGGAAAACTTAAATTTGAAAAATGAGATTTTTAAATATTACTTCCATTAAATAAAGGATTTAATAAGAAAAAACCATAATTCAAGGTAAATAAAAGAAATTGATCATCAAAATTCTTCCAAAAAGTCCTCCTTGGTATCAATGTTACCATATCATATTACCATTGACTCTTTTTTCTCATTAAAGAACATTATATGAAGGTGCATGGAGCCCATATTCATTAATTATGGACTATTACAAGTTTTTGCATATTCTTTTGAAAGTCCATTATGTTATGGCTATTCAAAAAATATCCATGAAATTCATGCAATGTGATTATAGTATATATAACATTTTAGTGTTGAACTCTTCATCCTAATCGATTATATTTAATCACATGACCAATTACAAATTTCAAAATCTTGTAAAAATTGCCTTGTGACAACATTTTATGGATAATGTAGTGTGCTTTCACCCATATACAAGCGACACAAATGATGAAATGCATTATGTGTCACCTTACACTTCCTTTTAATGTATCCTCCGTATGTTCCAATAGTTAGACCCACAAGTGTAAAGGGTCATTTTAATATAACCTTATCCATGGTAGCACATATATGAAAAAACATTTGCAGAATGAACACATCAAATAATTCAACAAATGCAAGGTAAAGGTGAAGGCCAAGGATGGAAGAGTTGTAGAGCGTCAATCCAAAAAGCAAAAGGGTGTACCACCTTCATCAATCATTGATTTTTTTGGTGGTGGCACAAGTTATTCTAAGAAATATCATGTTCAACTAAAATTCATTAAAGATTTTGTGCTCCATGTTTGTAATGGGTATCAAAACATTTTAGTTGTTGAATATTTTTGGTTGAAAAGGTTGGTAATGAAAAGAAATCCAAGCGTCCAAATTAATTAAGGAATCCCAAAAAAAGTCATGATGTCACCCTTTTTAGCAAAGGAGTTTTCCTTTTCTATTAAAAGTTCATATGACACAAATGAAAATCTAATCGTACATTTGAGGTAAAAAGTGACAAATCTACAATTAAAAAAATTAGGTGCGTTTTTTGAAAATCAAGTACGTGGGTGGGATGGTAGGATCTTGCACCAAACTACACACCATGTGTTTGCGTCTATGAACATAATGGCTAAAGGTTATAGCCACATTCGTGCAATGGCATTTTTTTAATGTTTAAATATGTTGGATTAATTATTAGACTATGTTCATGTTGCGCATGATCAAATTTGCAACCATGTTTATGTTTTTTATGCAATTTACAAGAATTTCCATTTTTTCTAAAACTACAATCATCATTGTCTTTCTTGTTGTTAGGGTAAAACAAGTTCCATGGTGTCATCTTTGTGAAATCTTGGAAAGAGCTTAAAGGTTGATTTTGAGGTTTTTTTGTTGTTGTTTAGTGTTTGTTTTTGTTTGTACCTTCCTTTCTTCTATGAACATCCTTTGTGGTTACTCAAATCCCCATGATGTCGATGAGGCTATCTTGCTAGAGCAAAAGAGCCCGAAACCAAATTTGTTGCAATTCTTAAAACTATTTTTTTTAGAAACTAAAAGTGAAATTTTTGCACATTAATGATAAATTGAAAGAAACGTATTTGCAAATAAGGTGAAAATCAAGGCAATTGATGCAGAATCAACTTTGTCCTAAATGGAAATTAGAAAAGAAGGAAATTTAACCTACTTGAATCCTCTTCAAGGTCAAAAAGTTAGTCTAACAGACTCATGAAGATAACTTTGGGCCATAGTCTCCATCAATTATCATAATTGAAGAGGTTTGAAATTGTTAGAAACTCCAAAGTCTTTGACCTTAGTAAGATTTTAACAAGTTCACTTGAAATTACATTCCATTTAGAAAGTGAAGCAAATATGTGTAATGCATTCAACTTTCCACCATTGTGTTGTTTAAACAACCATGTTACATGTATTGCAAAAGCATTTGGCCATGTTTGTTTTTTGTTTTTTGTGTTTAGGGTTCTTCCAATGACTCTAATGTGTTGTCAGTTACATTCCTCTTGAAAATTGGTTCTTAAATCTTTGAATTAGGTTTATCATGTGACAATGACTTACTACTTGTGATCATATGAATTCAAACCAATTTATGTGTACTATGATAATGTTCTTTAATTGTTGACATACATGAAATCCAATTGAACATGTTTTTTGGTTGTGGAACAATATAAATTATTTTTTTCACAACTTTGGACTGAAGGTTTTTTGTAGGTAAACTTTGAAAAAGGTTTTCTTTACAAGTTATTCATCATCGCATTGATATGAAGTACTTTTAAATTTGTTAAATTTTCCTTTATTTGATTTTTTCCTCTTACTATTGTTTCCAAGTGTTCATTCATGGGTTGAATCAAGCTTGTGGTCAAATGTATCTCAGTAACAATACAACAACAATAAAGTGAATGTATAGTTTTGTACATCTTAATTCTCAGATAAACATTGTTTATTTGTAAGAAAAACTTGCATTGCATGAAAAGATGTCCTAGTTCACTTTGGGTTTCACTGAATTTTGAATGAATTTGGACATTTTCACCATGGTGAAACTCATCAACTCCCTAGTGAATAGGAATTAATTGTTACGGATAATGAATTGATTCACTAATACCTAATGAAACAAGGTTACTATCAAATGAAATACAAATTTACCAAGTCATTTCACTTGCTAGTTAACTAACTAGGCAACATGGAAATCAATTAAATTTAAATTATTTGATATATAATATTATAGATAATTTCATGATTTTCAACCTATGAGTTATTGACATGTGTCATTACTTAGGCTAGGCTAAAAACCTAGCTTATTTACGTAGGCCATGTCATCAACCTAGGTACCTACTCTGAGAAACTACATAGGAAAATATTCGGTCAACTTACCATTGCTCACCACATACACCATTTGTGAAGTTTGATCCTTTGACTTCTAAAATGAAAATAAATACCCCTACCATCAAGCCGCTTCACTTATTGTGATAATATTTTACATTGCATTTTATTTATCAATACTTCATTTTAAATAATACAAAAACATAAACTTTGAAAATTCATATTTTATTGAAATTTTGTCAAAATGAAATTGTTCAATTTTTTTTTACAAAAATTCAATAACATACATAATTACACTTATTTCTTTTTGAAAATGTAAAATCATTTAAATTTTATTTTTTTTAATATCACTATACAATAATATTTGAATGAATTTTTTTTAATGTTTAATAAATGGATAAAATTTTTGTTAATATAATATACTATCTATGTTAAGTTACTTTCAACTATTGTAGGGCTATTTTTCATTAATTTAAATTATTTCACCCTACATTATTTATGGCTATTTATGGTTATTTTCAATGGTTATTTCACCTTAGGCTACTTTTAATTATTTTAAATTATTTTTAGTTATTTTATGTTATTTTTGGCTATTTTAACCCATTTCGTCTTAGGTTATTTTCAGCTATTATAAGTTATTTTTAGTTATTCCATGTTATTTTTTGCTATTGTCACAACCCTACTTTGAGAAATGTGAGGATGAAACTCACACTCCCAAAATGAGGACTTGGGAGTCCTTCGAGACTCTCGAAACTTCAGAGTTTGATTGCAGGGGTCAAAACACCTCGCATTGGGGTGTTCTTTATATCATTAGAAAGCTATCAAAGCATAGATGTCGAAAATAGGCTCACATGGGCCATTTGGACATTTGCAGCATAAGTGATGGCAAAAAGAAGGGTCGTGAATCAAATTAGCAATTTGACTCCCGACCACTAAAAGTCGGAAATCGACCCAACCCTGGTGTGTGCAAGTAAAATGCAATACACCGTTTGAAAGATCTTGAAAAGAGCTACAAGTTTGCTTTAGACCTCATCCCAATTGAAGGTTTAAGTAAAAAATTATGACCTCACAAAGTCCTAAGAGTCCAAACCGAGATAGTTTTGGGACTCCTTTTTGAGAATCCTGGGACAAAAAGCCATTTGGATGTAGGTGTCGTGGAAAAGGCACAAAAAATAATATATGGGGGAAGGTGGTGGCTTCCCCCGAGTCCGAGCCGTGATGACTTTTGTGAGTCCAGAATTGCCTTTGGCTTGTCCTAACACCAAAGGTGCTCCAAAAAGTGAACTAACCAACTTGTTGGTTGGTTTGATGTAGGTTCGAATAAATAAATAAAGCTTGTCACTCTTCCTAGTCCCATTCTAAAGCTTCAACACGCCCTTCTATCCCTTCTAGTGTTGAGAATTGGGAGCGTGCCCCAAGTTCCTCACAATTCCGATGTTTGAGTAACTTAGACCCATCTTGGATCTAACTAGGGACTTGGGAGCTCATCAGCTATTGTAGGTTATTTCACTTTAAGTTACTTGTAACTATTATAAGATACTTTTGGTTATTCTAAACTATTTCATTTTAAATTATTTTTTATTATGTGAAGTTATTGTTAGTTAATTTTGTCTATTCAAGCTTATTTCACTCTAAATTACTTTTTATTATTATTATAGATTATTTCACCTTAGATTATTTTTGGCAATTTTAAACAATTTTAATATATGGATATTGGTGGTTATTTTATTAATGGATATTGGTGACTATTCTATTATAGGCCATTAGTGGTTATTGATGGCTATTGTATTATAAATTATCATTGATTATTCTATGTTATATTACGATTAGTTGTGACTATTTTATTATATACTATTATTAGATATTTTAAGTTATATTATCATAGGTTATTGATAGTTATTCTATTGTAGGTTATTTTAAATTATTTTTCATAAGCTATTATTGATTATTCTAGGCTATTTTACTTTAGGTCATTATATTTTATTTTAGATTATTTTAAGTTATTATATGTAGGATAATATAACTTATAATAACATAAAATAGAATGACCTTCAATAACCTAAAGTAAAATAACATATATCAACTTAAAATAAAATAACCTAAGGTTAATTTAAAATAATTTAAAAGCCTATAATAAACTAGCTAAGATACCTTAATGTAGAATAACATATAATAATTTAAAGCATAATAATTTATAATAACTTATAATAACATAAAGTATAAGTTAAAATAACTAAAATAACCTAAAATAATATAAGATATATCATAAAATAACATATATAGGGTATTTAAAACAACATAAAAATAAACATATTTACCATAATAACTTATAATAATGAATTATGTCAACTAATAATGAAACATGATGTTTACATAATGATATTATAGTGAAATCATTTTAACTAAAGTGAAATACTAAAGTGCAGTGTATTTATTTCACTTTTAAAGTCCCATAATTATTTCAACTAATGAATTGCACCGCACTTTTGTACTAGTTTCAAACCTCATAATTTTCTTACTTTTTAATCATTTTAAAAGATTTTAAATGTTATACAAATGGCATTTGAAGTTTTACAAATTGTCTTTGAACTATAATAGTAATAAAATAACATACAAGGAACTTTTCTAATGTTTGGGAACCTATCTTTGTAGCATTTGGTGGTTTGTTTTTTTGAGTTCTTGACCCCTTTTACTTCGAAAGGCCATAACTTTTTCAATTCTATTCTTTTTTTGACAATTTTTAATCCACCAGATGCGTTAATAAGAAAGGTCCAAGTTTTGTTGAAACACCAAAAACAATGGAGACCTCCCCTTGGGTTTGGTTTACTTTGAGCGAATACGTGTTATAATTATAATTCAATTTGTAATTAATGAAAAATTAAAAGATTTCACCCATATGTTTTATCTTCGAATCTCATGTTACAAACTATATAAAAAAGACTTGTTCTCTTATGTTCTCACATTAAAATGCATGTGTCATTTTGGGATGAGCTTAAAAAAGTTTAACTGAAAAGAAAAACATAAAATAAAAAATAAAATTTCATGGTTATTTTTTAGTGTCTTATGTTTACCTACCTAGGTAAGTAAGTAGGACCTAATTTTCTACCTACATTGTAGATATGTAGGTAAGTAGGTCTTAGGTAAACATGTAGGTTTGTAGGTCTTAAGACTTACCAACCTATTTACCTATGGTTATGTATGACTTATTCAGCTATTACAATAATTTTTTTAATTTTTAAAAAATTTCCAAAATATAATTAATATGCCATGTGGCAATTTTTTTTATTGTGCCACATGTCATAATCTCAGACCATCATTAACAATCAGAATGGATGATGTAAATCAATATTTTGAAAAAAAAATATGTCCAAAACTTTTCATAATGCCACATGTTAAATTTTAATACATGGATGACAATTAATGACATCAACATGACATCATGGGTGTAATTTTAATGGAGTTGCATAGTAGTTGAAAATAAGTTGTTTTCATTATGTTGTAATTAAGTTGCAATGAATTGCACCATATATATAGTGAGTTGCAACTCATGCAACTTATCCGTTAACATTCACAATGTATAAATATAGTGAGTTACAAGGCTAATTACAAAACACCCTTTTTTTTCATAATGACTATCTTAGAGACATCTCAACAGTAATGACTCTTTGGAAATGGTCGTTAACTCAAACAATTATGGAGGGATTATTGTTGAAAAAGCTTTTGTTATCATACAATGAAAGCTACATACTTAACATTGATGTAAAAATAATGATTGCTGTGGAAAAAAATAGCTTTAGTATAAAAAAATGGTAAGAAATTGTGTTTGTAGATTTTGTTTCTAAGATAGAGAAGGTGTTGAATGAGGAATCTTGTCATTGTGTCAAAGTGGTGATATGTTCTTTAAACTATTGTCAACATTTCTTTTAATAGATGATGGGATTGCTTGGACATAAATTCAAAGATAAATCATTTGAGGAGAAAATTGCCCACACATTGGATACAATAAAAACATGTTACATTGGACCATTTGCAACAACTCAAAGTCCATTTTTAGAGTCCAAATCCATTGATTTTTTTTTTAAACATTTAAATGGCGTTGAAGTTCACATTTTTTCCATTTCCAAGTTCATACCACCATAATTTAACTTTTAAAAAAACCTTTAAAATTATGGGCCTTGAAAAAGTCAATTTAGATATCGAAATGGACTTTATGAATTTGAAATTTTCATTTTAAATCTTAAAATTTTTGGAAGACTTTTTCTTGTTTGATTTTTTCATTTTAAGTGTTATGGTACTTCAATGTGTGATATTAAAAAATTGTAAGCTTAATTTCCAACTCCACTAGAAGAAAAAAGTCCATAATGATGGTTTTTTGGAGTAATTTGGACTTGGGACATTGGATGTACTATCCTTTATAATGTTTGCCTTGGATTGAACATTTATCCTTTTGGTAAAAAAATTGGGTTTGAAAGATTAGAATGTAGGTTTTAATTTTTCATTTCACTTTTGCCAAGTTTTTCAAATAGATTTGTATATAATGCAACAAAACTTAATTCACCCAAAAAAAAACTATCATTGGGAGATCCAAAAAAGTCCATTGTAACATGCATTTACCCAATATTCCAAGGTTGCATCAAATAGGAGATTATAGTCATTGAGAATTTGTGATGTTTTAAGAGAGGGATGTTTGCAAAATTGCTTAGTACAAAATCATGGGGATTTCTAGGTCAACTTACATGAGTTACAAGTAGGAAAGCAAAATAAGGTGTAGGATTCCACCACATCAAAATAAAGGGAGTCAAAAGTAACGAGCCCTAGTGATTTAAGCCTAATCAAACATTCAATCTTTGATTGAGTAATGTGCCGATGTAATGCTACATTAAATGAAGGGCATCAAGATGGGAGACAAGATGTTTGTCTTCTTCTCCTAGACACTTGGAAGACAATGTGAAAGCGTAGTGACCAAGTAAGCTTGGAAAGCTTCATTTTCATTGTGTTGTATGAAGACATGTTATATTCCTCAATTACAACTTCAACTAGTGGCCACCAAATAAAGTACAAGTGTGTTTACTGATTCATTTAGTTTTTGTTTAAAAATTGATTATCTATGAACTCTTTGATATCCTACAATGTCGTGACCATTTATGAACTTGGTGGCCACCAAATGTAGAAAACATGACTTTAATTGAAGTTGGAATACATATTGAACATTTTTATTTATCATTTTGATTGTTGATTTTTTCTACACACTTGCATATTAACAAGGAGTTACAGATTGGAAGTATTTCATAATTTGTTATGAGCCATTTGAAGAAAAAATAATTTTAACGTGGATGTTAAGAAAAGAGGATTTGTTTTTGCCAAGTGTATTATTTGTGTATCCTGGAAGGATTTGATATCCAAAGCAAGAAAAAACAACCCAAGTGTGAAGGAACATGAAATTATATTAAAGAAACATAACATTCATCAAGAATTTTGTTGGCGACTATATCACATTTGGAGAGCTGAATTTATGCAATTTAAAAAAAATAAAATTATGTGTAATTCATGATAGGATGGACCATTTTAAAACAACTTTTCCTTAGCTTCAAATGAACAAAATGGTGTCCAAGCTGGGTAGTTGCTAATAACATTGATTGAGATGATTATTCATGGCCATGGGGACGAAGCCTTCATTCAATATTCTTGTGAACTTTGGCCCAATGATCCAAATTTCATGATCAGGCTGCTTTTACGTTTATTTCATAGCCTTGAAAAAGAACTAATTAGGGAGTCATGGGTTTTTTTTGAATTTGAACTACAAAATGCGTTTTTCCAACAAATCTTGTAAGGAATATCCATTGTTTAAATGCATTAAAGCCTACATACAAAATTGTAAGTGGGTAAACATTGCCAAGGAAGCTATTTCTTTAGATAGACAATTGTGTGAAAGATTACAAGATTCGTCACCTATTGGCATTTCTTTCTTTACTAACTGCCAAAGAAGTTTTCAAAGAAGTTTAATTGGGATTTCTTGTAATTGGGCACACACATGAAGATATTGACAAAAGTTTTGGACATTTGTCCAAGAAGTTGAAAAAGCAAAATAATTATGTCATGGTAGATTTGATGAAAATATTCATGCTTTCCCAAGATCATCTAATCATTCCACAACTCATTTAGAAAATCCTTAATTTCAAATATTGGGTTAATGGATATTTGAATGATGGCCCAAACGTCCTTGTTGGTCATATAGACATGCATTCATTTCGATTTTTTGTTCACAAAGTAGGTTGGCCAATTATGCAATACAAAATATCTCTTATTAATGTTTTGTGGAGCCTTAAAGGTGGCCCAACTAGACAATTGTGGAAAGATGATGTTGTAGGATGATTGAAATTGTCAATTGGGGTTTCAAATCTTATTCCCTTTGGCTTAATATGGGGAGGCAAGTAAAAGGAAAGGTTCATTGATAGTGAGATTTTGAAGTATGTTGAGTTCTGGAAGCTTGGGATGTTGAAGGATGATTTGCATGTTGAAGTTATGGATTTTTATGTGAAATACTAAGAAAACATTTTGGAATTGTTATCAAGATTTATCCCACAACAAAGTTCTATTTTGTTGGAAGGTTTTTGGCCTTCTAACAATTGGAGAGCTAATTATGAACGTGCATCCATTTGTACCATTGTTGATGTTGACCTTAAAAATCTTGTCATCTTTCCATAATATGGGCCTAGAAGCTTATGCCCTTTTTTTACACTTTTGCCACTATTACAAATCATGGTTTTTTAAGAGGTTCAAATTGATTAACTTGTTATTTTTTATTAATGAACATGTGCATTTGACTAAAGGCCAAGGGTTTAATGACACATGTATTTGTTGACTAATCAATTTGATTATATCGATTTATTTGACTAAATACACATAGTCAAATTAACTAACCTTAAACTGGCCAATGATTTTTAATGAAATTGAATAATTAATCAACATGGCCAATGATCTCTAATCAAATACAACATGGTCTACTACCTTATATACCTACCTCCTATTTACTCATCCACCTATTTATTTAACTAGTTATTTACCTACCTACCTATCTACTTATACCTTTTCACTTATCTACCTACATACCTACACTTATCCAGCCACTTATTTACCCAATTTTAGGCATTATGTGTAACCATTAGGTTTAACCATTATGTTTAACCACTAGATTTAACCATTAGATTTACCCAAAATTTTGCCAAATTTTAGCCATTACATTTAATTTAATTTTAACCAGTACATTTAACCATTATTGTAACCCTAACCTTTGGCTCGTGACTAAAGCAAGGGCTTGCAAGAGTGCGGGACAAGAGAGAGGCCTGGGAAGCACATCTTATATTCTCGGGAGTGCAGGAGAGTATGAGAGAATGAACTTTCACATTCCAAAGTGAGCTCCCACTTGGGGAGTTGGAGTGCCGATGGACTTCCAAATTTTCAAGGAGCAATTTCAAGGGTCAAAACCCATTGGATTGAAGAGTTTTTTATATCATTGAAAAGCTATTGAAACACAGATGTCTAGATTGGGCTTGCATGACCCATTTGGACATCTAAAACACAAGTTATGGCCAAAAGAAAGGTCAAGAGTTGAATTGGCAATTTGACTCCCGACCATTAAAAGTTGAAATCGCCCCAATTTCGTTACATGCAAATGGCGTGCGACATATCGTTGAAAAGCTCTCAACAAGGGCTACAACTTTATTGTAGAACTCATTTGAATCAAAGGTCTGCACACAAAGTTATGGGGCCCCAAAGTTGCAGGAATCCCAACTTTGGGAATTTTGTGACACCCATTTGGAAGTCCCGACACAAAATGCCATTTGGATGTGGGCCTTGTGGAGAGGCACAAAGTATACTATAAGGGGGAAGGTCGTGGCTTCCTTCAAATCTAGGCCGTGGTGAGTGTTATGAATCCGAGTTTGCCCGTGGTTTGTCTTAACACCAAAAGTGCTCCAGCTATGCACTAACCAACTTGTTGGCTAGTTTGTGCAGGTCCATGTGAGTGATTGATCGCTTGTCATTCTTCTTAGTCTCATTTTAGAGCTCCAACACACCCCTTTACCCCCAAAGTGATGCGAGTCAGGGAGCGTGCACCCAATTCTTTGTTCTTTTGTTGTTTTAACTTCAGACTCACATTTGAATCTGTTAAGGAGCTTGGGGGTGCATCAACCATTGTGCTTAACCACAAGATTTGGCATTAGGTTTAGCTTAAGTTGAACGATTAAATTTGGTCATGAAATATAGTTTAAATTTAACCACTAAATATAACCTAGGTTCAGCCATTATGTTTAACCATGAAATTTAATCATTAATTTTATTAATTAGGTTTAACCACTATATTTAATCATAAGATTTAACAAAGTTAAACCATAATATTCAACCATTACTATAAATTATTGTTTAACAACTAGGTTTAACCATTATGTTTAACCATTGTTTTAATTCACCAAGTTTAATCATTAAATTTAGCCTTTAAATTTAGCCATTACTTTAAGTCATTAAGTTTAGCCACTACATTTAACCATTATGTTTAGCCATTATTATAAATCATTAAATTTAACCACTATGTTTAACCATTATTTTAAGTCATTAAGTTTAACTATTAGGTTTAACCATTATTTTAAATAACTAAATTTATCCATTAGGTTTAACCATTAATTTAAATCATTAAGTTTAACCATTACTTTAAGTCACTAGGTTTAACGATTATGTTTAGCCATTAATTTTAAATCATTAGGATTAACCATTATGTTTAGCCATTAACTTTACGTCACTAGGTTTAACCATTATGTTTAGTCATTATTTTAATTCATTAAGTTTAACCATTATTTTAAGTCATTAAATTTATATGTTAGGGTTTGCTATTATTTTAAGTCACTAGTTTTAGCCATTATGTTTTGTCATTACTTTAAATCATAAAGTTTAACCATTAATTTTAACCAATATTTTATGTCATTAAATTTAGATGTTAGGTTTAGCAATTACTTTAAGTCATTAAGTTTAACCATTATGTTTAACCATTATTTTAAATCATTAGGTTTAACCATTATGTTTAGTCATTATTTTAAATTATTGGGTTTAGCCATTATGTTTAGCCATTATTTTAAAATATTAATTTTAACCATTAACTTTAAGTCATTAGGTTTAGCCATTATTTTAAATTGCTAAGTTTAACCATTAAATCATTAAATTTAGTCACTAAATTTGGCCATTACTTCAAATTACAAGGTTTAGCCATTATTTTCAACCATTACTTTAAATCATTTGGTTTAGCCATTATTTTAAATCATTAGGTTTAGCTATTATTTTAAATCACTAAAATTAGCCATAAGGTTTAGTCATTATTTTAAGTCATTAAATTTAGCTACTAAATTTAACCATTACGTTAAATCATGAAATTTAACCATTAAATTTCATCATTATTTTAAATCATTAAGTTTAAACATTAGGTTTAGCCATTAGTCGTCACCTAGGTATTACCATTATGTTTAATGATGTGAAATAAACATATGAAATAAAAAGCTTGATAAAACTTTAACACCTTTGATTATGTAGTTTATTGGTAAAGACTTGGTTTATCATTGTAAAGGTTTGGGGTTCAATTCCTTATATTTACAACCTATGTGCATGTTCTAAAAAACTAGGGTAGGTAGGTTAGATTAAAGTAGCTCGATGAAGTTAGGTTAATTAAATTAAATTGGTTAGGCTAAGTTAAGCTAAGCTAGACTAGGCTAGCACCTACCTATCTAATATATATTTTTGACCTACCTAAACCTATTTACTACTTACCTACCTACCTATTAATTTTTTAAATAATAATTTTAAAAATAATTTTAATTTAGGTATAAAATTGACCTAGTCAAATGGTCCATTATCTACTAGTCATTTTGTCAGTCACTTTGCTAGTCAAAATAACAAGGTATAGTTAGTAGAAAAGGCAGTGTCAAAATAAACATTATCAACATTGATTTGTCCAAAATGGCACCTTGGTTAAGTTGACTATTGTCACTTTTTGGTCCTTTTTGACCAATTTCCTTAGTAAAAAATACCATGATTTGTAGTGATGTGCATACATGCCTTTTCATGATTTGTTTGCTAGTAATTTTGTTCTTGTGCAACCTTCAAACCTTATAGTTTATCTTGTCTGGATGGGAAGGGTCGAAAGTGATGTTATAAAAGATCAAGAGGATGAGGATTATAGGAAGGTCCATGTTCAATGGTGGGTTTGTGAGAAAGGGAGCAAAAATGATGAGGAATTATATCATAATTGTTGGTTCAATAAGTGGAAGTGTAATCATGCAAACCCAAAACAATGGGTTGAAATTTCCTTTATCACATTTTGTTTTTGGGCTAAAAGTAATAACATAGTCAATTCCATTATAAATATTAATGCAACTCATGCATTTAAGGCAAAAGCTAGTTTTGATGCAATTGATAATAACTCTTGTGCATTGTAGTTGCAAATTGAATTTTTTATGAACATGAAGTAGAAATGTTAGTGATTTTTTATGTTTTTTTTGTTCAAATGAGATTTTAATTTTCTAGAATATATTCAATGTGCATGTATGGGTTCATTGAAAAAAATATTAATGTTTGTTTTCTTTATAAACATTCCAATGTGTCGAACTTTTTTCAACATGGACATTGCTTATTATAAAATGTCATCCTAAGTGTGCATGAAAAACTATTATAAAGGTGATATCTTCAAAATTTTATTTTTAATGTAATGGATGTATGAAATTTTTGTTGATGTTTGTCAGCATAAGTGATACATACGGAAAAAAAATGACAATCATGTACTTAAGTTCATGATTGGTGGGTCAGCAAGTTTTAACCTTCACTTCAACCAACTAGTTCAGTTTATATTGAATTCAACAAATTTTCATTTGAAGAAATTGTTTGCAATTGACGATAGGAAGATGAAATTATTCAAAATTCGGTGAGCACCACATCAATTTGACTATGAACTATGAGGAGTTTGATTCCAAACTCAAGTTCTTGTGGAGATTTTATGAAAATTAATTAAAATATGATTGAAATTCTTGTAATTTGAAAATCACTAGACAATCATATTGAATTTGAATGCAAATTCAAGTTTTTAATGAAAAATTATGAAATTGCGTGATGGCATGGTGGCAATTCCTCCTATTTGGTGGCCACCAGACAAGTTTTGACATTTGCACCATGTTGAGTTTCATTTCAAATCTAATTCTTGTCGAAAATTTATGAAGTTACATGATAGCTTGTTTGAAATTCCTCCTATTTGGTGGTCACCAAATGGGTTTTGTTCCTTAGCATGTTGAGTTTGGTGTCAAATTTAGCTTCTTCGTTAAAAAATTATGCAATTACATGAAAAGATAGTCAAAATACCTCCCATTTGGTGGCCACCAGATGTGTTTTGGTGCCCCCCCCCCCCCCCCCCCCCCCCACTCCCCCGCGGTCTCCCGCCCCGCCCCCCGCCCCCCGCCCCCCCCCCCCCCTCCCCCCCCGCCCCGGTCTCCCGCCTCCCGCCCCGACTCCCGCCTCGCCCCCGACCCTCGACTCCCGACC
>Ga0116231_10002664_pt1 | contig 37299 bp, 27 predicted proteins | sample S1TSphgellanicum_2_FD_89695 | JGI IMG/M metagenome (GOLD analysis project Ga0116231, IMG submission 89695) | Host-associated microbial communities from peat moss isolated from Minnesota, USA - S1T2_Fd - Sphagnum magellanicum MG | ecosystem: Host-associated > Plants > Peat moss > Unclassified...
GGGTTGGAAGACCTTTTTATTCCATGGCTTTTTTTCCTTTTTTTTTTTTTTTTTTGTTTGAAATTTGTGTTTTTTTTTTTTTCATTTTCTTTTTTTGTCCTGTTTTTTTCTTTTCTTTTTTCTCTTTTTTTTTCTCTTTGTTTTATTTTTCTTAGGATAGTAATTTTTGTATGAAAGGGAAAGGACAACATTTAAATAGGATTAGGAAGGCAATAAACATAGGTGCTTGAGAAAAACATTTTTCTAATGGATTTTCTTGAGGTTCTGTTTTCACTATTTTAGTAGAATGGTAAGTTGGTGGGGCAGATGGTAAAAAAGGGAGGTAGAAGGTAGGCATCCTTTGAAAAAGTTTATTTACCTCTAAAATATGTATTTTCCACAAAGGATTCCTCTTTTGAGTGATTGTCAATGTTGTTCGTTTATAGTGATAATTGTACAACAGAACAGAATTACCATTCCCTTATTTATTAACTATGTTATGACTATAATTAACTTGTCACCATATTAGGATTATTCACTTAGAGAGTGTTAGTTACAATGGGAAGGTAAGGTACCATTTAGGGAACATATTTTTTCCTTCTTTATATAAAACTTGTCATTCTTATGTGAGTAGTTGTAGCATAGTAAGAAAGTGAATTAACATTGTGAGTTTTAACACTATCCTTCCTTGGTGTTAACTTCAAGCTAAAGGTGATTACCAAAGGACCTAGTTGGGCACTATGTACATTTGCAACAAATTGTATATTAACTAACATTTAGTTGCAATTGATTTTCATATCCATGGATTCAAGTCATAACAACTCATAATATCGAGACATTCCAACTAAATTGTTATTTCACATAGTTGAATCCCTTATATTGTATTGTTGAATCTTTTAGTTTGCAATTTTAGTCCACATAATCAAAACAAAATCAATGTAAAGTAAATGAATTGCATCATTGCATGTAAATGAAAACTAATCCTTCACTTTAAATGGCCAATTAAACTTTTGACAAACTGTTCTTGAAGAACACCACTATAACTTCAATACAAATCATCTAGTAAAACAAAGCTTGTTAGAAGAAAACCATTCTAGTATGCCCAAAATGTGTAATGATGAATTTTCAAAAAGTAAATGAAATACTCAAACAAGTTTTTATTTAAAGGCATTCAAGCAAGTTTTGTAAGATTTGCATACCATGGGACAAAAGTTGGAAGAATACAATGATAGATTCATAAACCATAGTGGTAATGTGTTGGCAAGATTCATTTGAGGTCAAATGACTCTTGTAATTGCTACTAAAATTCAACAATAGATGGTGAGCTTGACCTTTGATTCCCAATTCAAATTGCATTTATTTATGTATTTGGATGGAATGTATTTTTAAAATTAAACTTTAATTATTAAATATCTTGGTTGTAACTTTATTTCCAATATTAATAAACTAGTAGCTTCCTTTTCAAGGATAATCAAAGCAACATGTGCATTTAAGTCTTGACCAATGTTCTTGGAACAATTTTTTTTAAAAGTTAAAAGCATTTTCCAGGACATTGTAAGCCTTCTTAAGGTTTTTTTTCATTTATTATGATGATAGCAATGTATTTGAAAGTCATTAAAATTATGTCATGTTTCTTAGTGCATGGACAAGGACTTTCCATAAGAAAACTACAATTGGGCTAAGAATTTGTAAGTAATTGATGTTGGGAACATTGGGAATGCTTGTACACAGTACTTTTGGAAAACTCAAAAAAATAAAAATAAAATCAACCATTTTGGCATTTATTGCTCTCATGTTGCAATCACAAGAATAAGTTTTCATTTCTCTTTTACAAGTGCCTAAAAAGGTTAGAAAAGCAAGTTTCATCCTAACTTTGATCCCACAAAACCCCTTTCTATGTTATTTGATAGATCTGTAGCTATGGCCTTTGTTGTATGGAACTTTAAAAGAAGACATGTTTCCCAAAAAAAAGGACAAGTGTCACCTTGTATTGATTCAAAAGTTGGTTCATAGTTCTCACAACTTTTCATTTTGGTGAATGTTCTAGTCTTAAAACTATGAGTTATTGTGAATATAGTTGGAAGGAAAGATGTAATGTAAAGTTGTTATTGAGGCCAAATTAGTGATCATAATGGCATAATGGAAAGAAACCTTTATGTTTGTGATTGTAGAATTCTTCAAATATGGAATAATTCTTCTCAATGAAGGGTCATGATTCAACTCAATAAACAATACCCTTATTTCCAAGGAGATAAGAGGGAATGTTGTTTTGATACGGAACTTTCAATGTGGATAAAGAAACCTTTTATGTTATGTGTTGTTATAAAGTGTGAAATTTTTATGTCTTCAAATTATTCACAAAACTAGGTTGTTATATGAAAATGTTTATGAATTGTTTGTTGTAGTTAACTACACCTTGCATCACCATATTACATCCATTTGACTATTGATAAAATAATCCTCAACAAAAGGATCAACATGATTAACAATTGCAATGTGTTTCATAGATCTATTGAGCCCTAAATATTTTGTTAACCATGTCATCATAATATCCATCTTATTTTGTGTACCTAGTTCATGATCAAGCTTTTGAATATAATGTTTATAGTTTGAATAAACTCTCAAACTCCAATTTCCCATAGTTGATTGGCCAACAATAAACATCTTGTTGTAAATTAGTATGTTCACCCTTTGAACAAGATTATATAAAATCCACAAACACATTGAACCTACATTGGGATTGGTGACTAGTATTTCATATCTTGTACTTCCATGTAAAGATGCAATTGATGTAAGGATCACTAACTTCATGGACAACATAACCATTGCTAGCATCATCATGGATGAATTCCACCCATGAACATCCATAATATTTTTTTAATCCATGGATGAAAATCATTTTCATCATCCACATTGATGAATTTCATTCATCATCATTCATTCGTCATCCATGATGGATGAAGTTCATCCATTTTCATTAACTTTACATCCATACCTTGTAGTTAATTTGTAACTTACTTATAGTTTAAAAAGCCTTTCAAAAAAGTTCCTTGGACAATGGGTTGTTAAGGGTAGAAAACCCACCTAGACTAGTTAGTCCTATGGGCACAACATTTCTTTTACTGGCAAATTTTCACCAAATCCCTACTTGAAAAATATGATTTCAATTTATAAAAGGATTTTCCATAAAAGAATGGCCCAAATTTGTCAAATTTTGGAAAAAAAATTCTAGCAATCACTATATTTTTATTATTAGTTCTAGTAAGTAGCCAAAAATATAGAAATATTTTGATTTTTTCCTACTTCCATATTAGTATATGTGGCCAAATTTGGTTAAGTTACTTTCAAAATGATAACCACCTTGACTACATCACAAAATCGGAAAACAAAACCATGTATGGACATCTTAGTAACTAGGTAGTTACTATTGGTATATTACTTATTATCCTCTAGTTTATTTTGAGGATGAAGCCATTCGATTAGTTAATCCATGAAAATGGTTGATTGGTTTTTGTTTGTCAATCAACTATGAGAGATTTGTGAATGGATTAGAATAAGGGAGCATATTTTGGTAGGAAGAAATGTGGACCTTGTGAAAGGGAGGATTGGGAGAAAAACCCTCATGATTATTGTATGGAGTTTTTAGGAATGAAAGAGAGAAATGTGGTATGAAAAAAATGTAATGCAAGTGGTGTGCAAAATGTGTGGAACTTGTGTGAATCAAATTGTTTTATTTTTTATTTTCTTTTTTTAAGCCTTTTTTTTCCTTTAGAATGTTAATAATTTATTGTAGTTTGATGTAGAATGTTTTAGTTCTCATGTTAATATAATATGTCTCATTGTATTACAATTTAAAACTTGTCCTCTAAACCATTACAGCTTGTTGGAAGGTAATAGTTTAACCAAAGCATAACAACAAGCTTGGAAGGTACTGGTTAACTAAACTAGATGTTATCAAAGGTACAACTATATGGGCTAGAAGATAGTTATCTTCCTGCGCTTCCCCGTAAATAACTAAAAATTTTAATTTACTTTCGCTTTTATTTCATTATTTTGTTTTTGTGTTAGAAAACCCTTTGATTTCCCCATGGTAATCCTTGAAGACTACATTCTCCCTTGTGATCTTTGAAGGTTTTATTCAACATCCTTTATCCAAAACCTATTTCTTGGGTGGATAGGTTTGTGATCTTACATGGGCAATGGAAGTCTTCCTTAAAAACTTTTTTGAATTAAAGTCCTAAAGGTGTATAAATAAAAGTAGTACCCCCCATTACTTTCAATTTATTCAACGCAAGTTTGAAATATATTTTTGCACCATTGCCTTGTTCATTTTTTTTCATGTTCATGTTTTTGTCTATTATCAAAATAAAATCCATTTGAACTTTTGTTTCACATACTTTGTGTTATTGTCTTTGCTTTTCATGTTTTGTCTTTTGAATTTAAATATAGGCCTACCTTTGCCATAGTTTGTTTAGATTTTCATGCACCTTGCATACCTTGTTGTTTTCATAATTTTCGTGCCCAAGACATTGGCAATATTAAAGAGTGTACATTTGACATTTTGAAATTATCTAGATCTATTGTCTATCATTACAAATAGTCATAAAAAAAAGGAGAACCAAATAATGTTCCAAGAAATGTGATAACCACTCAAAGCTAAAGGTAGCCAAGGTTGCACATCAAGAATTGGGAATGAAGATATATTGCTACAATTTCAAGTAACAAGCTATTGTCAATTGCATCACTTTTAGTTACACAAATTAGAAAAGGTTCAAGATTGTGAAATGTTGTTTGTAAAAATCAATCCATGAAGTTGATGAATACACTTATGCAAATAAACTTTTCACCATTCAATATTGTTAACCACATAATCATAAATCACTAAATGATATGCAACAAACTACATGTAACACCAATTTGGAAAAAGAGGACATCATTATAAGATGTGAATAAAATTATCAAATGAGATCTTCATAAATGTGAGTTGTTGATTAATTGTAACATAATGAAAAGATTATAAAATGCAAAGCAATTTTTTTTAACTAATTTTTTAAAAAATACACATAATAATCACATTATTACAAATAGGCATGTGATAACCAAAAAAAATGTGACTACAAGATTGTAACAAGATAAACTACAATGAAGTAAAGGAAAAATCACATGAAGTTGATCATGATAGGATCATAAATTTTTAAAAAATTGACATGCCACAATGATAAAGGATTTGTGATTACATACTAACCCCATTATTAGGTGTAGATAAGTGGGATTGAAAATGACAAATTTTTTGTTATGAATTGTGAATAATAGCTAAGATTGGTTCATGTGTACCAACACATCAAAAAATAAAATTATTGACAAAGTTAACAAGTTGTTAGTGGTAGTATTGTCAAGGAGAAAACATATATGTGTGCTACCATTAAATGTGGCAAGATTATGATTTTCATCAACCTTTTCAAAGTTGACCATTTTTCATGATTTCATTTTTGTTGTTTGTTTAGGATTGATCTCACAAGTTTATCCATTTCCTATGGTTGTACTATGGCTTTTGACTAGAAAATCCAAAGCTTTCATGATCTTTTGATTTGTCCATTTACTTTGTGACACCATGTTGTTTGTTTGTGTTGTTTATGGTTGTTTTAGAATCAAAACTTGACATTTTTCTCATAGGGAAAAACCTTAAACAAAGTTGTAACTATTGGCAAGATATGCATGACCAACACAAGTTTGGAGAGAACCACATACAAATATTGCCTCATGAGTTTTCACTTTACAAAGATTGGTCAATTTGGATCAAAGGTGGATCTTTTAGTGACACAAAAAATGCGCAAAAATATTTTGAAACTTGGCAATGTTCCAAGGTTTAATTTTTTTAAAAACAATGATCAATTATATTTTGATTTCAAAAAAATATTGGTCAAAGATATTATTTGTTATGGTGATAACAAATGACATTCATTAGGAGTTAGAAATCTCAAATGAGATGTAGGAGAAATTAAGAACAAATGTGTAACACAATATGGGCCACACAACTTGGGCTCCACATATTGCCAATGATGATCAATTAATAAATTGATTAAAAAATGAATGGGTTTTGTGAAAATTAAGTTGAATTGAAATCAAATTCAACAAAATTCAATTGAATTAAGATTCTATTCCAATTCAACTACATTCAATTGAAGAGAAACATGATGCAAATCGGTGTAGAAGGTGTTGAAAATATGTTCAAATATGGTGTTGGAGTTTTTTTGAAAAAGAAGCAAATTTGAAAAGACACCTTTCCATGTATCTTTACTTGGGAATGGGTTAAACATATTCCAATTTGGAACTATCCAAATGATGATTTATGGAAACTAAAGTTGTCATACATAAACTAGTTTTAATGAATCATTTTCATTAGAATTAATGATAAGAAAGAAAATAATGATTAATTATCAAAAGTTGTATTAAAATACCTTGAATAATTTCAAAGAGATTTGGATGTAGACTTTCTAATTTAGGACTTACCATCAATGATAAAAATGTAATCATATAAATTTGTTAAAAGCTTTCTTACCCATTCTAACACAATTTTCATTCCTTTTTTTAAGCTTGTGGGTGTTTTAAAATGTTTATTGAATTACATTTTTCATCATTTTATTCATTTTCAATAATTTTTTTAATCCTCCAAATGGCACGCAACACTTGCATTAATTAACAACTTTTATATCCAAAAAAATGTTTTTCAACTAGTGGATTCAACAAGCAAAACTCATCAAGCTTTCACTCTCATATATGCTTAAACACAAAAACGACATCTCAACTAAAAAAATGTTTTAAGATAAAGTTTATAACCTCAACTTTCATTATCCATATTCATATAACAAATTGACCAGCTTGTCTGTGCCTATTTAACTCATATGATGCATATGGAAAATTAATAACGTAACATATCAAAAATATCAACCCTTCTAAAGTTGAAACATCTTTACATAATAAATACCAAAATGAAACCATGATCATCTTTCATGAAATATTTAAAACAACCTTCACCATGAGGATCATTCTTAATGTCCAAATAATATTTAAAATTTACCTTTTGATTTTTAAATCCAACCACATGGTCAAACAAGTTTTAATGATTAATAAGAGAAAAAAACCTAATGCTTCATGTGGGCTTGTTGGAAATAATAAACAACAAAATTCAAAATCCATCACCTAAGGGTGTTTGTAAGTTAGAATGTCCATTTTTGGATGTCATAATGTCATTTTTGGCACCTTTATGGATTGTAATCACAATATCAAAATGTGGCATTGATAAAATGTAGTTGTATGTGCCATTTATGATTGGAAATGACTACATGATTGGTAGTCCAAAAGACCATGTTATAAACATCACTAGTTGCATTAGTTGCAATCACATTAATGACTATGGTTTGTCATGACTATAGTTGCAAAAGGACATAATACTAGATCCATCAAAACACATGACAACCTCATAAAGTTTCATGTATCATGATGTTTTTTGAAACCAAAAAATATATTTTTCTTTCCAATCAAATATTGCCACATGCTAGCCTCTTCACCTAGGCCACCTAGCCTAAAAAACAAGCCTAGGCCATTTAGCTTAGAAAGCTTACCCTAAGTAACCTAACCTAGGTGTTAAAAAAACTTCATAGGCTAGGTCAGCCACCAAGCTATCTAGGTATCTAAGTGTTTAGGTGTTTAAGTGTTTTAAGTCTGCAAGTGGGAGGACTTGAACTCCTTTTATTTATTTATGATAACTATTATTGACCACTAATCTATAAACAATAATGTTTTTATTTCAAGCTAACATAATTCACCCTAGGTTGACCTAAGTTGATTTAGGCAACCTAATAGTTTAGCCTTTGCTAACATAGGTTAACCTATATTAACTTAAACATTCTTAACCTAAATGTAAGCCTACTTACCATAAACTAATGAAAACTTGAACTATGTTAAAATAAGTTATAATTGATTAAACTAACATAAATTAGGCTAAACACAATTGTTTAAATTAAACTTGGTTGGACTTGGCAAAACTTGACAAAACTATCATTAATTAGATTAAACTAGAAAATTTAAAATAAATTTAACTAAATTTGGCAAAAGTAGACTAAACTAGAACACTTAAACAAAATTTGGATACTTAAGTTGAACCTTGCAACACTTGGAAACCTTAGATAAATTCGGCTAAATTAGGGTATTGAGGATAAACTTGACAAAACTTGGCAAAACTTGAATAAATTAAGCTAAATTAGGGTATGAGGCAAAACTTGACTAAACATGGTTATTTAGGTTAAACTTGGTTAAACTTAGCAAAACTTGAATAAATTTAGCTAAATTAGGGTATTGAAGATAAAGTTGGCAAAACTTAAATAAATTGGATTAAACTAAGGTAATGAAACAAAAATTGGAAAAATTTGGCTAAACATGGCTATTTAGGTTAAACTTGGTTAAACTAAGCAACACTTGGATAAATTAAGTTAGATGAAGTAATTAAAACAAAACTTGGCAAAATTTGGTTGGACATGGCTATTTAAGTTAAATTTGGCTAAACATGGCAAAATTTGGATAAATTAAACTATACTAAGGAATTGAAGCACAACTTTGCAAAATTTAGTTGAACATGGCTATTTAAGTTAAATTTGGCTAAACTTAATAAAACTTGGATAAATTAAGCTAGATCGAGGTATTGAAACAAAAGTTGGCAAAGTTAGCTACTTAGGTTAAACTTATATAGACTTGGAATATTTTTGGATAAATTAGTATAAACTAGGGTGTTGAGGCTAAACTTGGTTAAATTTGGAAAAATTTGCTAAACATGGCTACTTAGGTTGAACTTGGCTAAATTATGTTAAATTAAAGTATTGTGTTAAATTTGATGAAACTTAACTAAATTTGGATACTAAGGTTAAACTTGGTTAAACTTGGCAAATTTTGGATAAACTAGGTTAAACTAAAGTACTGGAACAAAACTTGACAAATTTTGGTTAAACATGGTTACTTAGGTTAAATTTAATTAAATTTGGCAAAACTTGGAAAAGTTAGGTTAAACTAAAGTATTGTGGTTAAACATGATTATTTATGTTAAATTTGGTTTGACTTGGCAAAACTTAAATAAATTAAGCTAAATTAAAATATTGAAGTTAAACCTGCTTAAACATGTTTACATAGTTTTAAATTGGTTAGACTTGGAAAAACTAAGAAAAATTAAGCTAAAGTAGTGTATTTAGGTTGTACTTGAATATTTTTGAATTAAACTTGGCTAGATTTAGCAAAACTTAAATAACTTAGGCTAAAATAGGCTATTGAAACTAAATTCGTATAAACATGGCTAAACATGGTTTAATTATATCATTTAGGCTAAACTTGGTTAAATGTGGATTAAATTTGTTTAAATTTGGTTAAATTCGGTTTTTTTTAAAAACTAGTTAAAATTGGTTAAACCAAGTTAAACTAATTTTGCTAGGTTAAAATTAGGATTATTAAATTATGTTAAATTAGAAAAAAAAATTATTTAGGCTAAATTAAGTTAAAATAAATTAAATTGTGTTAAAGTAGTTCAATATAGGTTATGGTAAACTGGATGCAATCATGGTTGGAGTACAATAATAAGAACCATGACACCCATTTGTCATGTGTTTTGAGTTGTAAACTAAGGACTTAATAAAATCAATGTTCTAAAATGCTAAAGAATGAAAGGGGGATATGTATGTTTAAACTTTCAATTAATAAATGTTATAATGAATGATTCAAATCAATTGAACAAAATTTAAATATCGTATTCAATTATAAACCAAAAAGGAAACCAAAAATATTTAGACATTTTAGAATGACATATTTCATTTGGAGCTCCAAAACCTTATTAAAAACATCAAATAATGTCTTTTTTTGCACCCACATCCCTTACACTTCTTTCCAAACCTTTAGCATGAAAATTTTTAATTAAAAAAATTAATTTGATTATTCTTATTAACCTAGCAAAAATTTTCTTATCATTATTAACCTAACAATATTTTGTTTGCATTTGTATTATGAAAAAATCCAAGATTCTAACATCAATTCCACAAAATTTGGTGATTTACCATACTAAAAGATTATGCCATTATATAGAACATATTATATTCTATTTGTGGTTAAAATATGGAACAATGTGAACAAATATTGTTAATCTTATTGAATCTTTTTCAATAAAACTACACAATGGGACATGATTGCTTAGCTATCTTTCAGGACACTTAAAAACATGTTTGAATCATTCAAATCATAAATAATCACCACCATTTTAATCAAGAAGTATGTCAATATCTAATTTTTAAAAATCTACCAAATAAATTATTTGTAAATGTAATGGTCATTCAAAGTAATCATGTCCTAAAAGCGATTTTGGGGTGAGACATTCGTTTTGTGTACCCCAACCGTGATTGCACCCAACTAAACTAGACTACTTAAACATTTGTTTGTCCATTTCAAACTAAATTGATTGTGCTTATATCATTTCAAATTCAAATATTACTTCAATATGAATACACTAGTCATATTCTTAGTCCTAATTATAGTCATATATATAGTCATGTAGTCATAATATTGACCATAGTTGTTAAGATGGTAGCAACTAAAGGCCACATATGATTACATGACTATGTTTGGACAGTAATCATAAAATGTCATCATAAAAACCACATTTTGGTGTTGTGCAATGTGTTTTTGTCAAATGTTTTAAATTTTTTATAGAAAGGAATTTAATCATATAATTGTTACATAATTTTATTGTGATATAAAAGTGGAATATTTTAGAGCCAAAAGTTTTACATTGAATTAGGGACTTTTAACCAAAAACTTGTTGTATGATCACAATCTTTATAAAGTTGGAAATGGACTCACAATGATCAAGGTTTATACCAAATAACTTGCACAAAACTTTCAAAAAATTGAACCTTGGTTTGTGATTCAAAATGAAGTCCTCCAAATCATTTCAACATCACATGAAAATTTTATGACCTTTTAATGACACCAAAAATCAAGGGAAATGGCAAACTCCTTATTATCATGATTTTATGAAATTAAGAAAAAACAGTTCACAAAGATTATAGCATAGGCTTATATTACATGTGTTAGAATTCATTTTGGAAAAAAAGGAGTATTTTTATGAATACACAATTTTACAATATTTTTGGCCTATACAAAAATACATTGTGAAAAATCCTATTATGGACTCAAAAAATTGACTCAAAATTGATCCATTCTAGTTTGCAAATACACCTAAAGTTATATGTGAATAAACATAACACATTTGTTGAAGAGGAGGTGGAAGGCATTTACACAAAAATATGGTTTGTGGTGTGTCCATGTCATTTCTTATTTGAAGTGTTAAATGAAATTTAGATAACCTCATAATTTACATCTTAAATGAGCAAAAGGACATGTTTGTGACATGTGTGTTTGTTGGCCTTTGTTTTGTAATCAAGGAATTGTGTTGAGAATCATTATAAAGTATCATAGTTTCAAAGGATTTTGGCCCCTAGAAACTATGTGAGATGATTCTTTTTAATTTGGTTGTAAAAAGATTCACATTCATCTTTTGACATTTTTTTTTTCTCTGCCACCTCCTCAATTGTGCACCCAACCCCAAGTGACTTTGTCACCAATCCATAACCCACAAAGCTAAATATGAAATTACCTTCTCCAAAAATGCTTAAGACACCCATCATACACAAAAAATCATGTAATTCAATTCAAATTATGACAATGTGATTGAAAACATTCAAATACACGTGTCATGACAAGTCTTTTTTTGTTTGAAATTTTGTACAAATATGAAAAATAAACATGAAAAAGCAATATTCGATCTCTATTTTTTGAGAAAAAAATCATTAGATTTCCAAAAAATTGAAAATCATGTTCCCTATTGGTTTTGGTTTTGTAACAATTTTTAAAATGTTTAAATACATTTCTAGAACTTGTTGTCATCTAATGTGAGATCTCTTTTGAGTTATTTATAATTGATAAGATGTTAAAAAATGAGAAAATAATCATGACAATTTTTCTTTTACAACAACATGATGATGTACATTAAAATAGATATTTTCCCCCTAGCCACGACCATTTTATCATACAATGCCCATTTTTTATATTAAATTAATGGTAGTGCCATTGTGCATATAACACCTTTTTAAAAAAAACAAATGGATAGAGTCCATTGCATGAAAAAACCAAATAACAACAAACATGTGTTGCATGATAGCACTGCACCTTGAACATGGTCATGCAACAACACTCATAACTAATTAATCACACCACTTAATCAAATTATTTGGTAAATTTGTCAAGTTTTTACAATGATAATTGACACAAAGGGTAAAATGGGGGCACCACTTCTTGTCGAAGTTGGCCATGTATTCCTTCTTAGCAAAAGACATTTTATCAATCAATTGGAGAATCTTCTCCCATTCAAATTTTTCATAAGCCACAATATTGTCCATTATCATCTACTTTATCTTATTGTTAAAACAAACCCGAATTTTAAAGATCTTGTCATTTTTAAAAATCCACAAGCTCCAAAAAATAATAACTCCCCTTGAAAGTGTGTAAACAATCTATAAGCATAAGGAAACTTCTTATTAAAAAGTTGTTGCATAACATTTAGCCTATTCATTCTATTTTCCATTTATGGGGGATGTTTAAGCCTGATAATTATGGTGATTTCCTAATTTCAAGTTAGTCCTACCCTCGGGTAGTCATAAAATCTATGTGCCAAAGGTTTTGGGGTCACCCAAATCGCACATAGGGCATTTTATTTTCATGTCCTTGCACATTTGTGGTCTCCATGAATTGATGGCAATGACCATGTGGTACAAAGTCCACATGAAACCAACATCTTTCTTTGTTTGATTCTTTATCCATACATCATGCCGTTTGACATTGTAACTTGAAGATAATAAATCATCCCATGTCTTAGGAATCCTTTGTAGCATGGTCTCCCTATTACTTCCTTCCTTTCCTAATACAATAGTCAAGTTGTGGCAACCATATTACCATATGTCCAAGTCCATTGCTTTAGGTCAAATTCAATGCTTTCACCCTTTCAAGGAAAAGGTGAAACATAGCTTTGCTTAGACCTTTCCTCACAATAGATACACACACTCTATGCCATGTCTTAGATAACCTTTAGTTGGATTTTTGTGCATGAAAGTAGGAAATCTTTTAGTAGATTGCAACATTAAATTAGGTGTTGAGTAAAAGTTGTTGGTGTACAGTGTAATCCAATCTCCTATTATGGCTTACTTCATGAGGGAGTGAAGTTCAACCTTTTAACTAATCAAAAGCATCTTGATCATCCTTTGATAGATGTCATGCCCATTTTTTTCAAATTGGTAAACATCCCTAACCTCCACCAAAATTTTAAGTTTTAGTGTTTAGGGGTTCAATATATCATTTGTTGTCCCAAGGCCATTATGGTGTTCAAGTTGTTTTGCCTTTTATTCACCAAGTTTTAAGTTTTGAAAAAATTGTTCCAAATCTTTGAAGTCGTTAATGGTAAATAACCTTGCACTAGGACCAAATGCATATAAAACATCTACCTTTTGTGTTTGGATGGGTTGGACTTGCTCATTTTATACTTTAGGATAATCTTTTGGTTAACACCAAGCTTGAAAGTCAATAACACCGATTTGCTTAACATTGCATTAAATGTTTTTTTTTAGTCCACCAGGTTCAAGTTTTCAATCTTGCATCTCAAGGGTAAGTCCAAATGCAGTACCCAATAATTTTGAAATTTCCTCTTTCATTGTCCACTTCCATTTGTGGTTCATAAAGTTCCAAAAATCTTTGTTATATGCATTCACAAAATCCAATTTGAGGAGGATCATATCTTGTTTGGAATGCCTAGCCCAATCTATTGTTTCATGTGTTAAAAATACATTGTTTAATATGCATATTGGGAGAAGGAAAATGTTTTGATTACTATTGATCATAAAAATTGTAAATGTAGTTGTAGCACTTTTGCAAAAGGAATATATGTTACATTTAAAAGAAAAATTAAGCACCAATTCCCCAACTCCTCTTCATCTCTAATTTTGAATATTAAGGTTATCAACCTTTTAATAAAATTTTCAACTTTGATGGAGTTCATGATCACATTAAAGTAATCATCAACTACTATGTGAATAAAATTCAATCATCAATTTCCATCCACTTGGTTTTAAAATGAATGTAAATATCTTTGGCCTTCACATCTTTTATTGATTTCACTAGCTCCTTGATGTTTGTAGTTACATGCTACAAATAGATAGCATGCACACAATTTTTCAATTTTTTTTTGAATAACTTCCATTTCTTGTTAGGTTAAATCCTTTACCTTCCTAAATCCAAAAGCCTTCTTTTTGCAAAAAGCCTTCTTTTTGCAATGAATTTACACATTTGTGCAAAGAAAGAATGCTCCTTTCTTTCCCCTTGCTAGGTTGTTGCAATTTAATCTTCCACTTGATTAAATAATTTTGAGTTTACCTGAATCAATATGATTTCCCAAGCATTGCATAATTTTTCTTTTAGGGAAACATGGTGATGGTTTGATCCCACATCATCTCCTTATATGAGGTACTTGTTAGGCTTAAGGACATTCTTCACATCTTAAACAATACAGCAAAGTACACCATGTTTAAGTGAACTAAATAACATTGTACACCTTTCCTTTGATTGTCACACAAAAATCTTTGCATCTTTTAAATCATTCACAACCATTATCATCTTGCTTGCCTTTTGCCATCATCCAAGTTCCATCATTTGTCCCCTTGTAGACCGCAATATGTAGAAACACTCCCAATCTTTCCCATGTAGTAACAAGTTCACACCTAAAAATAATTACCCTTTGATTTCTAAACCTAAAATGCTTTTTACATATATAAAACATTTGATAAAACATTTGGATCATTTGTAGTGTGTCCAAAGTCCAAACAATTTCTAAACAAATTTGTTAACATTTTTACTTTGGTCCTAACAATGAAATGCAACACCTTCACTTCCTATTAATACAAACCCTTGGCAAAGTTTTAAAAAAAAAGGCCTATTCATTGATATAAAACCTTCCAAAATTCATGAGACCTTCTTAACCTATCTTCTAAACCTTCATGTTTGCCCCTTCTACTACCTATGTAAGAACGTCACAAAAATCTAATAAAAGATCGATGGCCAAAACCATCAAAGGGGAGACAAAAAGGAAGGCCAAAAAATGCATAGCCTGTAGGATCCAAAAAAAAGGAAAGAGCTAGTTTCTTTTGTGGTAGGAAACTATTTCCCCCATGGCCCCTCTAATGTCGCCAGCATGCAAATCGTGAAATTTAATAGTAATGGGAGGTCAAACATCACCCACCAACGCAATCTTCCTTTCTATAGTAGAGGCTAAAGCATGCTAAAGAACAATACTAACATGTTGCCTGAAAAATTGAATGCAAAAAGACAAGGATTAATAACTTCTCGATTGTCTATCATGGAAAAGATGAGCACATTCCTTGATGACACAATCAATATCATGCCCAAGTGTGCCATGCACCTCCATGACCATCATAATAAAATGGTGCCCTTCATGAAACCCTCTATATTTGTGGATTTTAACAATGGTGTTAAGTTTTGTAGTTGCATTTATTGGTTGACTAATGACATTTGAAACCATTGTTTCTTGCATTGGGTTAGTAATCACCACATCGACAACAAAGACTTGGTCCTCTTGGGTCATGTAAATATCGGCTTGTAATGAAATTCTTGATGTAAAGGCATACCACCGTTTTTTCCATATAGTGTGTCCACTTTCTTGAACGAAGGCATACATGACATCTTGGATGGTGTCATGTGTGGCTATTTGCTAACCTCCAAATGGGCAATGAACTAAGTGCATGTTAGATGCATCCAACCTGTGTCCACACTCACATGTGAGAAGACTAAATGTTGAGGGCTGAATCAAACTAAGACAAAAACGCAATGTTGAGGTGAAAGTAAAGTGTGCGATGTGAAATGAACGAATAGATGGTCTAATAATTAACCATAACCTCGTTCCCTTGCTTGAACAATAATGAATGTAGGCTTTGGATGCTAAAGAAATGGAGTCATCCTCCAAGATAGACTTAAGGGATGTGTTGTGGTGGATGTCTATCAAAGATGTCTATAGATTTAGGGTGCTAGTAACTGCCAAACTTTCAAAAGAAAGGTGCATCTCCCTAGTTGTAAGAGGAAGGCCATCTTGCATTACACATAAGCATGACTGAAGCAAGTGTGGGCCCCCCTCAACTTGAAAAACATACTCTTCCAAAACAGGTCTATCAAAAACACGAAACCTAGAACACAAATATGGAGCCACCAAAGCCCAACTCCTTAAACAAAACAAATGAGGCATAATCCTCCATAGAAAGAGGGCCTATACCACCAAAGGATATTGGTAGTCAAGCTTGATGCCTCACTAAAGGTGTCGTAACCCTACTTTGAAGGAAGTGTGAGGTCGCCACTCACACTCCCGAAAATGGGACTTGGGAGTCTCGGAGGACTCCCAAAAACTCAGAACACGATTTCAGGGGCCAAAACACCTTGTACTGAGGTGTTCTTTATGCCGTTGAAAAGATCTTGAAGTGTAAATGTCCAAAATGGCCTTGCATGAGCCATTTGGACATTTGCAGCACAAGTTATGATTGAAAGAAGGGCCAAGAGTCAAAGTGACAATTTGACTCCTGACCATTAAAAATCGAGAATCGACCTGATCCCGGTGTGTGCAGGTGGAATGCAACACACCATTGGAAAGCTCTCAAGGAGAGCTACAAGTTTGCTTCAGACTTCATCTTAATTGGAGTTGGAGCGAGAAGTTATGAATGCCCAAAGTCCTAGGAGTTCAAATTAGGATAATTTCGGGGCTCCACTTTGGGAGTCTCGGGAAAAAGTGCCATCGGATACAAGTGTGGCGGAGAGGCACAGAGAATACTATATGGGGGAAGGTGATGGCTTCCTTTAAGTCTGGGCCGTGGTGAGTCAAGTGAGTCTAAAGTTGCTCGTGGCTTGTCCTAGCACCAAAGGTGTTTCAAAATGTGGACTAACCAACTTGTTGGTTGGTTTGATGCAGGTTCAAGTAAGTGAATAACTTGTCACTTCTTCCTAATCTAATCGCGGAGCTTTCAACACGCCCCTCTTACCCCCTTTAGTGTTGGAAGGTGGGAACGGCACCAAGTTCCAATTACTTCCGCCTTTTAACATAGTTGGACCATTTTTGGGCCCAACAAGGAACTTGGGGGCGCGTCAAAAGGGCCTTGAAAAGACTCCCATGATCCTGAACCCATAATGTCTCCACATACTTGCATGACTTTCTTGTCGAAACTCACCAAAAGAGACATGAAGGAAAAAGAAGGAGGTACTGTTTATGTGAAATAAGAAGGTTAACGATCTACACATGAGTTCAAAATGCCCAAAGTAATCTAGGTGTCTACAAGGAAAGGAAGATCATTGATATGTGCCACGTCTTGAGATAAGTCTTCATTTAAAAAATGCATGGCAAAGTTTTGAGACCCCACTTGCACACCCAAAATGTGTAAGCCATCTGTGACCAAAGTGCATCTCTGAAGAATTTCTATGCTTAGAAGTATCCTTGATGGACTCCAAAACTTACATTTTGACACTTTGACCCTAAGCCCAATTACGGCTAATTGGGTCAAAAGTTGGTCAAAAGCGTAAGTAATTTCATTCATAGACCCCATGATGTGCGTATCATTTGTTAGGGATGGAAAGATGCAACTGGGGGTCGTGCACAATGGTCTCTAGGAAAATTTGAGAATGGGCCAAAACAAATAAAGGATCTCCTAGCAAGTCACCTTGCTTCGTGCCTAAAGATGATTAAATAATGATGACCCTTTCCACATGTCACCCATGTTGGTAGTAAAAAGAAAAATGAACACCATAAAATAACATGGTAAAAAGGATAATGTTCACCAAAGGCCTTTCGACATCACACAATTCTCCAAAAACAACACCTTGAAAAATGTTACTAAAAATGTTTTCAACATCAACCTGCATTAAGACCCAATCAAAATGTAGGTTGAGGAGCTCGGACACCAAAAATGATGGCCTCACAACTTCCAAGGGTTGATACTCCAAACTGATGAGAGGATAAGTGCTCCTGAAATGACCTTTGAAGTCGAAGGATAATGGAACGATTAATAAGTTGAACAAACACTTTGCTTGCGGCAATAGGATGAAGACCACCCTATGTAAATGAGTAGGGAATGTAAGTGGTTACTATGTTGGTGGGTAAAAATTGAAGGCACATGGTGACTACTACGTAGAAAGATGTATGTGGATGATTAGATAACTTTACCAACATGGTTAATTATTGGATAGAAATAGAATGAAAAAAGGTGTTTCATGTCAACATATCATCCATCTTGTATGATAGTTCCCTGGTGTATAGTTGTTTATTCTGGCCAGACCCATCACCCTTGAAACTTGAAAGCAGGTCTTAAAGGGCATTGTTGTAAAATTTGAATGCTAGAGCATATGTAATTGGTACCAGTGGGATGGAAACATTAGAATCCTCGAGTCTATGAGTTATGTAGTATGGAATGGTCTAGCCTTGCCTATTATGTTGCATAATGCACCCAGTAAGCATGTTGAGGATGAGCTAGCCAATATAGTCAATATAATGGGTAGTGCAAGGCCATTCCATGACATTAAGTTCTGGGATGGCAGATTCAACAATTTAAAAGAAATTCATGTTCAACAAACATGCTTTGGCCACCATTTTGAGTGTAGTATGATCATCATAGGATAATTATGTCATATAATGTGGTCAAGAAAATCAACATAATCTGCCACCCCGGACCTTAATGCAAACATAACTGGTTTGATTCATCAAGCAAATGAAAGTATGTTGAATTTGTGAATGAATGTTGAACCCTCTTATTACAGTGTGGAACAAGCCCTTGTAGACTTGTTGCCACGTTACGGAATGCCACATGCCTCAATAGGCATTCCAAGATGGAATGGGCCCAATCTCACGGATAAGGATAATTGTTTTATGAGACTTAAAGAAGGGATTATGGATACTACCCATCAGTGTCTTTTTTTTGCCTTTTCCCCCACAAATTTGTGATGTAGCCAAGGTGGCGACCATCCATATGCTGATTTAACCAAATCTGGCCATTAAAAAAAAATACAAAATGAAAATTTAAAACATCCTTATATATTTTTGGCAACATACTTGACACATGTATATAAAAATCTGGTTTTTTTTCTAGATAGCAAAAATTTCCCCAGAAAAACATCGAATTTTTGCTAGAAATTTTCAGAAAAATTCCAATAATGCAAAATTTTGCAAGGAAAAAAAAAAAAACAGGCCAGTACCCACCCTCTTAGGAAGGGATATTAGCCAAGGCCAAAAATGGTGACAAACACTTTTAAGAATTTTTATTTGGGTGAGGGGCCAATCAAAGTGGCTACTTGCAAAACAAAAAACCTTTTAGTGTGCATTCCTCAACTAATTAATACAACCAACAACAACAGGTACTCAACAAGGTCTAATTTAGTGTAGATTAGTCTAATAAGTCTGATTTACACTCAAAAAAATTCCCAATTACTCAACAAGGTTTAATTTAGTCTAGCTTAGTCTAATAAGTCAAATTTACACTAGAAACAAATTCAAAAAAAAACTCCCAATTACTCAACAAGGTCTAATTTAGTCTTATAAGTGCAACTTACACTAGAAAAAAATTCACAAAAATTCACAATTACTCAACAAGGTTTAATTTAGTCTAGAATAGTCTAATAAGTCCAATTTACACTCGAAAAAAGAATTAAAAAAATTCCCAATTACTCAATAAGATCTAACTTAGTTTAGAACAAGTCAAATTTACACGAGAAAAAAATTCAAAAAAATTCCCAACTACTCAACAAGGTCTAATTTAGTCTAATAAGTCCAATTTACACTAGAAAAAAAATTCAAAAAAATTCCCAATTACTCAAGAAGGTCTACTTTAGTCTAGTATAGTCCAATAAGTCCAATTTCCACTAGAAAAAAATTCAAAAAAAATTCCCAATTCTGTTGTGATTAAAAACGACAAAATTGGTCCCCCAAAAAAAAAGAAAAGAAAAAAAAAAAACAACACTGACTTGGTCTGCTACTCCAAAGAGAAAACCATTCCAGTATATAAGACAAATGAACCGAAAGAAGGGACTTAGGGGCCATGATGCCACAGAGTACAGTCTGAGCAGTGAGAGTGAGAGAGTTACATGGAGGTCTCTGTGCCTGCAAAAGAAAGAAACCTTGCTAGGTCCACCACCTAAGGTGTTGATATGGTCCTTTGGCCCACTTGTTGCATACTTAGTTTCCCTTTGGCCCACTTGTTGCATACTTAGGTCCCTTTGGCCCCACTTGTTGCATGCTGGGGGTGACAAACAAATAATGGAACCCCAAAAAACCAACATCTTTGCAATAGAAGACTTCATCACGCAAGACCCCACCAGTGTGCACGATAAAGGATGAATGGTAAGTGGTCAAGAAACAGTTTTCTGTTGGGTTTCAGTTACCTGGCTAACCATGGTGGTTAGCTCATTTGCTTTTTCAATTTTTTCTACCTACCTACTAACAACCCCACAAGCAGGTTGGTATTAGGTAGGTAGGAAAAACAGCCCTTAGCTAATAGTTACCTATTTTCCCGCCTATCTGTCTATATACAAGATCTATTTCCTACAGAATTGGTTACCAAGGTGAAACCAAGGATTAACTCGGTTGAGGTTCATCCAACAAAGTCTGAGTAATAAGGGGGCATCCAGTGGATGGTGCATTGGTGGGGGACTGGTTCACTGTGGCCTTGAAAAGGCAGAAATACATATTTTCATTCACTATCTGACTATGTACAGAAAAGGGTGTTTTGAAAGCAGACATTTTGGTCCCCACTTTGGGTCATGTGGGGTTGAGGGTTTTGGCAGCAATTGTGTACTCCAATTATGAATGAATCTAATTTGGTTTTGCTTTCTTCTTGGTTCATTTTTTCCCTTTTTTTTCCCCCCCCCCCACCCTTTGCCTGCAATTTTGTACTTATCTGTGTTGCAAAATACTTCATCCACCACATGGATGATGTGTCCAGTAGTAATAATAGAGTCCTTTTCAGTTTGCTTAAACCAAAAATTTCTGGCTTTTTTGGGGGGCTTTGGCTTGATGTTGGGGGTTGTTGTTGTTCCCAAAAGAAAAAGTTCCTAAAACTTAAAACATGATTGTGAGGTGGGGGTGTTGGGGGGATCTTTTTCCTTTCCTCAAGAGTAAAAAACAAGAGGGGACCATGCTCAAGAATGAAATTCATCTCCCTTGTTGGGTCACCAATTCCATAAGTAATAATAGGGATACACAATCGTCTCTTGTTTTTGCAATTGAGATTGAAAATTTTCATATGGAGCATCCCCAATGGTGATAGGTATACCCAAATTTGTGCACTTTTGTTATGGGGGAAGTCCTCATCCCAAGGGACTTTGGGGAATGAGGTCATGCCTACAAGGGTGGTAGGCTGAATTCCTGGAAGTCCCCTTGGATGAGGACTTCCCCTGTATATAAAAACCATGGAAATTTTTCTTGGAATTTGGACCTTATGGTGATTCATAGGGACTTTATGGCAAATCTGGAGCACCTTAGGGCACTCCTAGGGGTGTAACGCGGAAGGCATGCCAAGCCTTAATTCTGCATCAGGACCCACCCTAGAGATGCATTTGAAAAAATTTCCTAGGGTTTTATGCAAATGGATGGAGATTGAGAAGCATTTTAATTAGTTAAGCTAATTTAGTGCTTGTGTCCCTAGAGAATAATAAGTAAGAAGCTTTGAGAAAAAACTACCCATCAAAGAAGTCACAATATTGCTCTCTCCAGGGTACCTAGTCCTCCATGGTACATTCCAATTTCCAAATGAAAGAAAGAACTACTTAGAGGATAAGCATGAGCCTGCTTGTACAGTCAGCTTGGACACAATAATGACCCACAATAGCCAAACAAAGGGAAAAAAAAATATGGCAAAAAGAAAAAGATACAAACCTTCCAACCAATCATGTAAAACCTAATGACACCACAACAACAATTAATGACAACATGAGTGTACCCCCCATCATCCTCAATATCATTAACAAATTGTGCAACAAATCGGAACTAGGGCACCATAGAACATGACAAAAGCACAGAACAGTGGGCCACAAATTAAACGGAAAAAGGCACAAAGGAAAAAACATGCTTGAACTTGATTGTCTGAATGCAAAAAGGCCCCCAAAAGAAAAATGCTCTCAAGAATTAACCATATGCTGTCTCAGCACCGGAGTATGTATTGGTGAAGCTCAATCCATGGGTGGGAGAGGGGGAGGTGCTGGGCTGGGCTGGGCTGGGCCATTCCCATAATAATAAGGGGACTAGGACAAGGTGGGCTCACATTTTTCGAATGTCCCCCACCTTTGGGGAGGTTTACCCATTGTCAAGCACAAGACAAAGGTCATTACGGGAAGGTAAATGTGAACACACACACACACACACACATATATATTATGCCCGTTGTGTAAAATAGTGGAAATGGAAATGATTTATACTTACATTATCAAAAAACTTGAAATTTATATTAATTACCTTGTGCTCATTTACATTTACACAGTTTTACACGACTTAAAATGTATTCACACAATTTTACATTTACATGTTCAAGATTATGCATTTACACTTACAAGATGGGTATGTCTACCATACAAAACACCATCTTAAGTTATAATATTAGTTTGGCTTGTTAGGACAATTGTGAACTTGTTACTCGACTAATTTCTCTTCCCAGAGTTGGTTCTTGTTATGTGCATTTATCCAGAGTCTATGGCTTCAAGCTGGTCACCAAATGATTCTTGTTCTCATATATGCATGTATATATGTCATTTGCTAAAATAACAATCTCTTCCAAGCCAAGTTACTCCTCTTCCTTTACCCATCTGGATGAAAAGCACCTACATGAAAAGGCAAGTCCTTTCCAATCATTTTTGTCAAATACCTTTGCAAAATCTTCACCTCTTTTGCCATTATCTTTATGTTTTTCTCACATACTATTTCCCTTTCAAAGTGAAGCTTAAAATTAAAATTATTTAATTATTTATATACATTTCATAAATCTAGAGCTTTTTCTCTCTTAGAATCAAAGTTGGTAGCATGGTCTTTTTATTATTAATTTCCCCCACTTTTATGATGTAGCTACATTGGCAAACAACCACATGAGGATCTAGCCATATTTGGCTATAGGATAGTAATTTTTTTTGGGGGTAATCCTACTGTTGTTTGTTTGTAGGAGGAGTAAACACTCTAAATTTGGTGAACCTAATCCAAAAACCTTTTTTTTTGGGCGAATTATTATTATTATTTTTCAAAAAAACCCTTTGTAGCAGTCATAGCCCAAATTGTTTTTCCCTTTTGAGCAAAATTTTGCACAAAAAGATTTGGTTGGTAACTTGCTTGCCGGCAGAAAAAACATAGAAAAGAGGGTTAGAAAAGAAAAAAAGAGAAAGAGAAAGAAAAAGAAAAGAAATAGGAGTAAGCTTAATATCCCTCCTCTTAGAAACGAGGGAATTAGGCTTTTTTTTACTGGCAACGTTTCATCAAAAAGCAGAATTAAATTTAAATAAAATTCCAAAATGAAGTTATTTCGGAAGGTTTCAATAGCCAAAAATGAGAAAAAGAAAAATTTCTAGATTTTTTAATTTCATTTCCAGGGTGTAGACATAAACATAACATGTTGATTAAAGATTTATATTTCATATCAAGTTTATAGTTAGATTTGGCAATATCTTCCTAGGGATGAACTCATTTTTTTAATGTTTTCCTATGATGATCACCATTTTGGCTATATAAAAAAATTCCAAAAAAACCATTAAGAGGGAAACCTATTATAGGTATAAGATGCCATCTAAATATATGTAGGAAATTTCTGAGAGTACTTTAATTATTATTAGGTGAGGATTCATGTGTAGTGTAATGCCTGAGGTTGCAAGCTTTATGCAATTCAGCATGGGCCCGATTTCAATAAAGCCCATATGGCCAATAAAGCATTGGCCAGATTTTTATTTTTACTTTTTTCCTCTAATACCCGGAAGATACCCGCTAGGTATCATGGGGGAAAGAGAAAGAAAGAACAGATTCCGAAAAAACACGAAACCATTTATTTCATTTTTCAAAATGCCCGGCCTTTGCGGGGGAAAAATTCCCACGCAGTAAGTTGCCCTCCAACTACACCACAAAAATCAGCCTGCTGCTTTACAACCTCCCTGCCCAAGTGAGTGACGCTTGGCAGCTTCAAAGAAAACCCAGGTAAATAAAAGGGTGTTGGCAAAAAAGGAAAGTAATTGGAAGGTGTTGAAAATCGATGATAATAAAATACTTAATAATTTTTGTGATGACATTTTGTGTTGGATTTGATTGGATTTCTTTTGATTTTGGCTGCTTCCTAATATTAGCCTTTCTTTTATTGGCGATTTATTGGCGAAATTTCGCCAAAAAGAGAAATTCAAAATGTGAAAAAGAGAGCGAATTTTTTAGCTTTCAATCGCCAGAAGTGAGAAAAAATCGTAGTAATCGCCAATTTCTATACTTGGTTTTCATTGGGTAGCCGAAATGTAGAAGGATAATTAAAGATCTGTCCTTTATATTTAGTTTATAGCTAGATTTGGCTAAATCTTTCTGAGATGATCACCACTTTTTCTGCATCTTCCTAGGGATGATAGCCACTGTGGCTATCAACGAAAATTCCTAAAAAAACACACTACTTCCTATCAGCGTTATTTTTTCCTTGTTAAATTTAGCCAGTTGGGGTTTTTTTCCGCCCTCAAAATGGCTTTAAATTTTTATTTATTTTTTGTTTTCAAGTAGGCAGAGTTTTACAATATTTTTTTGGAAACTATGTCAGATTGGTCTATTTTGTTCTAGCATGCAGCCAAAAATGTGAAGGATTCTTAAAAGTTTTTACTGTCGGACATGGTTAATAGCCAAATTTGGCCAAATCTTCTTGTGGATGATCGCCAGTTTGGCTACATCACAAAATTGAAAAAATAAAATCCTGCCAGTTCGTATCAGTGTTTCTTTTTCATATTTGTGAAGTCAAAATTTTGGCTAAATTTGCTCCATAAGTAGCAAAATTGGTCGAAATTACACTAGAAATTTCCAAAATTTCCCAAATTTTAATGTCGAAATAAAGCGAAAATTCGCTCCAAAAAAAACACTGCTTCGTATCATTATCATTATCAATCAATTAATTAATATTTTTCACTGTCTCTCCCCCCACTTTTCCGGGTGGTGGCAATTCGTCGTCGTACGCAGCGGAAGTTCCTCGACTCGGCGTGCAAAGCTCAAAATGCGACAAATACACTCCACAAATGCACAACAATAGAAAAGAGAAAGAAGAAGAAGAAGAAGACGAAGAATGTGGAGGGATACTGAGAACTGCGTCGTAATATAATCGAAAAGCTTTGCCGTTTCTCGCGCTTCTCATGGCCGTGTTTATAGCTTGAGAAAGAGTGACTCCGTCTCCTCGTCATCATCATCGTGCCTTCTTTTACAAGCTACAGCTCTAGGGTTTGTTTCCGTGTTTGTACACTTGTTTTGTTAGTTATAGATTCCTGTGTGGGCTTGGTTTTGGTGAAGGAGGTGCGAGGAGTGTTGGAGAAGCCGAGGAGGGTCCGGAGTACATCTGTTGATGTTTTGTTTTTCTTCTTCTTCTGATGCTGTTGCTGCTGCTGTGAGCTCTGGTGTTTAGGACAGAGAAATAAGAAGGGGGGAGAAAAAGAAAGAAGATCGTAAGTGCGTTGGAGTTTGCGTGGGGAAACGGGGGCTGTGTTTTTGTTTTTCCTCCCTCCGAGGAGCTTTCGAATGTGTGCAGGGTTGAGATGGATGCTGTGTTGCTAATGGACTTTTGAGAGGCGCTTCGATGTAATTGCAGAGCTTTACAGCTGTTTAGCTTTGCTTACAGCTGCCTTTTGTTTGTTTATTTGTTGTGTGTGTAGAGATATATGTATATAGTTGTAAAATAGTTATGGCATTTCTGATGCTTGTGTAGATGCAGAAGTCCCCGCCTGTTTCGTGTGGGAGGGAGGGATCGGATCTTTCTTGTCTTGTGGCTTTGGAACGACTTTTTGTGTCAGAGAGAGAGATCGGTAGTTTTTTTGTCGATTTTGCTACCTGATTGATGCACTTGGAGTTTCTTACTTGAAGAATCGCTCTGGTGCTCTGGCGTCACACTGGCTGGCTATGTATTCTTGCGAGATAGATGTATACGTCTAAAGTAGGAGTAGCAGGAGTTTGTCGCGGCGTTGTCGTGTGTGAAAGTTGAGGAAAGAAATACGAAAATAGATGTTGTAGCATTAGAGATCGGGAGGCCGCGGAAGCAGATCGGGGTTCTGTTGTACAGAAACTGTTGTTACATTTCGAAAGTCGAGAACAAATTTCGGAAGAAGGTTATTTACGACGAGAATAGAAGTTGTAGCATGAGAGATCGGGAAGCCGCGGAAGAAGCAGATCTGGGTTTTGTTGTACAGAAGTGTCGTTGTGGGCGAAAGTTGAAGAAATATTTTGGGAGATCTCTTTGACGACAATGGATGTTGTAGCATGAGAGGTGGGGGGGTCGCGGAAGCAGCAGCAGCAGATCGGGGTTTTGTTGTTGTACAGAAGAAGAGTCGTTGTTTACACAGCATTGTAGATAGTTGCAGCAATGGCGGCGACAGGACTTGTGTTGAACCCTTCGGAACCGATCACGTTCCGCACTCGGATGATGTTTCCCGCAGTGGAAGCGATCCAAATCTACCTTGCAACGCTCGGCGCCAACAACAGTGTGATGCCTATGAGAGTGCTGAGCTCCGATACGATCGCTTCCGTGAAGCTGCGGATCCAGGCGTACAGAGGCTTCTACACAAAACAACAAAGACTCGTCTACAGAGGTCGCGAACTCACCCGGGATGACTGTTTTGTGAAAGACTACGGTGTGTGCAACGGCGAAGTTGTGCACCTTGTGTTGCGCCTGTCCGATTTGGTGGACGTGACTGTGAAGACTGCAGACGGCAGACAGTTTTTCAAAGTCGAACGGATCAGGAATGTGAGAGACTTGAAACAGCGCATAGCAGCTAGCAAAGGAGGAGACTCCCATTCTCCCCTGGATCATCATCGGCAGGAGCAGCAGCAGCAATTGATTTTCCGTGGAAAGACTGTGGAAGACAACAAGAGGTTGAGCTCCAATGACATTTGTCTTCAAGATGGTATGCTTGTTCATCTTTTGGTGCCCAAATCTGCGAAGGTTTGCTCACGAGCTCTGTGGAAGGGTGTGGAGCTTTCAGTAGATGTAGTAGAGGATGTTGGGTTTTTCGAGGGTGAGTTTGTGGAGGATGAGCAGGGTTCTGAAGTTCTGCCCTATTCGACATCCGCATTATTGGCCTTGGTTTCCTCTGAGATTCAGCTCAACAGCAGTCATGTTTTGGAGCCAGCGATCGGTGTTTTGAGATACGATGTTCCAGATGTTCTAGCAGATTTACTGGCCCGAGCTAGAGCTGGTCTTCATAGTGGGAAGTCTCCTATGTTGTCATCGGATGGATCTGGAGGTGCTTATTTTTTGAAGTGTGAGTATGGGAAAGAGAATGTTGCCATATTCAAGCCGGTTGATGAGGAGCCTCTGGCCATGAATAATCCGCGTGGCCTTTGTGATGCTTCGAGAGGTGAAGGCCTTAAGAAAGGTACAAGAATTGGTGAAGGTGCCTTCAGGGAAGTGGCTGCATACATTTTGGATCACCCGGCTGAAGGACGACGATCGACTCTGGGAAAGAACCTGCCAGGGTTAGCAGGTGTTCCTCCAACCATGATGGTGCGCTGCTCTCATGAGGCCTTCCACTATTCTTCAGATGACAGCTGGAAATTCCCCAGGAAGCCAAAGCTTGGCTCTTTGCAGCAGTTTGTGCCTGCATTTAGCAACTGTGAAGACATGGGTCCTGCTAACTTCCCTGTAGATGAGGTGCATAAGATTGCTGTTCTTGACATGAGACTTGCTAACACTGATCGCAATGGGAGTAACATCCTTGCTTGCCGAGACACTAACAACTCCATCAAGCTTGTCCCAATTGACCATGGGTACTGCCTGCCAGAAAAGGTGAGAAATTCCCACATCTGAACAACCTGACAAAGATATCTAGTTGTTGCGATTATTGTGAACAAGATGGATTTGCAAAAGATGCATTCTTGTTCATTTACCTCATGCTGTTTGATTTTGCATTTTCTGGACAAACTTTCATTTTGCACTTGGTTTTGCCATGGAACTTTCTTCTTCCTCCTCTGATGTGTGTAACTCTATCTTTGCAGTTTGAAGATTGCACCTTTGAGTGGCTATACTGGCCTCAAGCACATGCTCCATTCAAGGAATCCACTTTGAAGTACATTGCATCATTGGATGCAGAGCAGGATATTGCACTTCTGAGGGAACATGGTTGGTCATTACGTTCTGCATGTGCACGTGTGCTCCGTATCTCAACCATGCTATTGAAGAAAGGTGCAGCAGCAGGTTTAACACCTTTTGCAGTTGGATCCATGATGTGTCGGAAAACACTTGACAAAAAGTCACCCATTGAGTTGATGCTTGAGGAAGCTGAGGAGAAGATGCTACCCACTTCGAATGAGCAATTCTTCATGGTTGTGGTGGCTGAAGTCATGGACTCATATGTTAAGAAGGCTAAAAGTGAGTAAGGATTTGTATTTGTTGTGTATAGGTCATACAGTGAACAGTTGTATTAATGGGGGGTAGATAGTAGCTCTTTGCCAAGAACATATTAGCATTTTTAATTCTTCTGTTGTCAATGAATATGTGCATTCCTCTATTTTGGATTCTGGACGTTATTTTGTTTTGCCTCCAGGATCTGTATCTACAAACCTTTGTCAACAGATTTTGGACAGAACCTTTGTCCTCTCTGGTATGATCTTCCCAATTTCTACCTAGTTGTCTAAATGACTAGAACTTGGATTTTCCTGGTGGCTACTTGCAAACATGGTCATGAGATACTGATATATGTGAATCTATTCTCGACTTATGAATTGCTGTGTAAAACACATCATTGTACTTGATTTGATGAGTTCTCTTTGAAGCCAAGCATTGATTTTCTCTTGGCCATTTATGCCTCCCTCTGTGGTAATATCTTTTTTTATACCTAATGCATGTACTGTCAAATCTCTAGCCTGCAAAGAGCAGGTATTTTGTATTTTGTGTAATCACAAGAAGTCTTGTCTTTTTTATTTGGGGATTCCAAATCATGCTTATGACCAAGTAAGTGCAGTTGTATTCTCATGTCTTGGATTTTTAGTTTAGGCTTGGATTCCTGCTGTTTGGGTGAGCTTGATTTTGGAACATGAAACACTATGTTAGCAACTATACAGGTAGTTGTTTGTTCAGGACTTATTGTGTACAAGTTTGAGGCTGCATATTGTTCGGTGCTAGGTAGGACATGACACTTTCTGCATATAATCTTTGATTATAAACTTAAAAATTCTGCCTCAGGGTTAATTATAAGCTTTGATGGCTGCATCGTGTACAGGGTCATCTTGATATTATAATCCCATGTAGGTTTGACAATAAGCCCTGCTGCAGAATACTTCATGCTCTGTAATTACTGTATATCTATGGGTGAGATTGGTCACTATGACATGATTTCCAGTATTGAAATTACATTTTGATGGGAGGAAAGGACAGTCTACTTCTGGAACCATTTGTGACAACAGAACAGAACTGGAACAATCTTTTACAGGGTGATACAAAACAGTCAGGGTAAATGAATGAAAGCCCCTACAAATGGAAGAGTCTTCACGCACGCACTCTCAGGCATGGACTCACTTATATCACATACATTTGAAGGGTAATTTGTACATTTAGTACAGGCAAGCAAAATTGTAGCAAAATTGTTGGTGATTATACATCATTGGAATTAGAGAAAGGGGAGTGCCATTCATAAGGATTAGTGTCAAAAGGATAATACTGACTTCCAGGGAAGTTTCTTGGAATCACTTACAAGACTCCATATGAAAGCATTCCCAAGAGTTCAGATGCTGAACTTCTGAAAAGAAATTTGTCTTTATTGATCAACCCTCTTGTCCTCTTTAATAACAGAGTCTTTAGAGGGTAGGAGCCTAATCACTACTGTGAACGGATGTTGTGTTCATTTCCTCTTTACTGCTGGGTTTCACAAGTGTTTGCAGAATGACAACTGCAAAACTGGACAATTTGAATTAATGTCTAGGTTATCTTTTTTGCAATTTGCAACAATTTTAAAACTCTGGTGGTGATCATCTCTTTCCTAAAACCAGCCATTTGCAATCAAAGTCACAATATCTGAAACAACAATCCAATGCCTTGGTGCTCTAAGAAATCTGCAGTTTCCAGGGCAGTACATTACATCTGCCAGCGATATCCTTGTAAATTGTCAGGACATATCTTTCAGTCCAAAGTCTTCCATCTATGTTTCAACACTCATCAGTGCACCTACCTACATCCTTCAACAAAGGCAACAATGTTCCATTTCCGTATGCTGCAACTGTATCCACACACACACACACACACACACACAAGTCCATTGCAAATGACTACTATTCAGAATCAAGGAATACAAACTGCCTTCCCTCATTTGCAGTTTACCACAAACAACAGTAGTACAATAATTCTGGTGAGTTTGTTCCCACAAAACAAACACAGTGTACAGACCATGTACAACATGGAGATGAGACAACAATGTGTTTGTCATTATTATCCTTTCAAAGAGTCTAAGGGTACTACTAACCATCACAACCTCCAAGGTGTTTGCCCTTGATGAAGATATTGGGCACAGTGTGCTGTATTGAGATTTCTACTAGAGCTGCACAGTGTGCTGTTTTGAGATTTCTACTAGAGCTGCCTGCATTGCACCTCCATCATCTGCATCACCAACAGATAGATAGAACATGATTAGCACTTGTGTGCATGATGATGCTACATCCAATCACAGCCCTCTTACTGACTTCCAAGTCTTTCAATCAAAAGCACCACAAGAAAGTCCACTCACATCTAAACCCCAAACCCTTAGCCCACAAAGAAAGAACTTAGACTCTAGAACTGAAGATAAAACAGCTTCACAAAAATGTGTATGATCACTACAAGCTTCTCAGTTCATATCTTGCATTCGAAACAGGGGCTGTGGAGATTATCAAGAGCAAAAAACTAACTTACTTTCATTGTTGAGCTCAATAATTTTGCCTGTGGCACCCAAGCTCTTCAACAACTGCTTCACTCGTGCACAATAGGGACAGTATGTCTTACTGTTATTACAAGCACCAAAAACACACCATCATCATCATCAGATCCCCTTCCTTCCTGATCACTTTTCCCAAATCTTCCACCTGCTTCCTTGATCTCCAAGGTTTAGGGTTTGGGGTTTTAAGGCTATGGCTATGGCATGAAGGATTGTTGGGCAAAGATCATCTCTATTAATGATCTCACTCACAATCATGAAACTCAAACACAGTAGTAATAAATCTTGAACACTCCAGTCTTGTGCTACTATCCAGCAGAAGTATGAAGGTATTATTGGCCTTGCCTACCAAGGCAGGGATATTGTGTTTAGATTCATTATAAGAGTATAGTAGCTTAAGGGATTTTGGCTCCTAGGTAATAATAGGTCTATTTTTGTATGAGGATTTTTGAAAGATGATATTTTGGCTTGTATTGAAACTTGAGATTAGTTATAGAGTTTATAATATCTTGAAGGATTTTGGTTTCTTTTAGAGGGTTTTTTGAAAGATTATATTTTCGCATGGTGAAATATTTGAGTTTCCATAATTCTTCTTTTGCCTTAAAGATAATACTTTTTAGTGTAAATGGCAAGACCACAGTCTGACACACCCCTTGTTAGTTCTAATTCTGATGTGAATCAATAGTTCAGGGTAAACCCTACTTGGCATGTTCCATAATAGCATCAAGGTAACTTTCAAACTCTGGTTAGTACAATAAAGTAAACCTCAAAAGAAAAAGGATTCAGCATCAAAAGTTTGCAGTTTTCTCATAAAAGGGCTGAACTCAAGGTGAGATCAAAACCCAACACTGAAAAAGAAAACACTAGCATAATAAACATGACCTAAAACTTTCTTTCCCCAATGTTGGTGATAATCTAAAATTTAACTTCAGTTTTAAATTTGCCTTCATTGCTAAATTACCTTTCATTGATGTTGTCACTATTATTATAACTACTTAACAAATATTTGGAATCCAGTGTAATAAATATTTAAATTCAACATGCAAAACCCAATTTAAGTGAAATTTACTCACTTGGCAAAAAAAAATCAACATTTAGTGATGAAAAGAGTTTTCAAGATGGAAAAAGGGCCAAAAGATAGGGTTATTTTTAGAACAATTTTATCTTGTAATATAAGTAATCACATTAGTATGCTAACACATATTTTAGAAGGTACTTAGTTTACCACCCTTGGGCTTTACCTGACACAAATAAATGATTGAAAAGAGAGAAAAAGCCCAAAAGACAAAAGAAGGTTGGGCCAAAAGACAAAAGAGAGAGAGAGAGAGAGAGAGAGAGTGTAACGAGGGGGGGGGGGTCCAGTTTTAAATGGACCTGGTTCAAAGTGGGCGGATATAGGACCCGAGTTCGGCAAAATGAGTCCAAATTCAGCGACACAGAAAAAGAGACACAGAGGCCCAGACTTTTTTGCTTTCGACACTCCAAAGTGTCCGTTTTCGAAGGCCTGGGTGAGAGTTTTGCGACTGTTTACGACCTCAAGATTCTTCGTTTGTCACCTTAACATCGTTCTTTTACTATGAGCTTTAAGCTCTATTCTTGACCTTCTTGTCCTTGCCCAACCAAAAAAAGGAAAACATCTCGCCACCCATTTGATTGCAGCATTGTGGTTGCCGGTCGATGTTGGTGATCTTCCCCTTGTCAGACGGAAAAGCAAAATCATTTGAGCCCTTCTTGGTCTCATTTGGAGGAAATTAGGTCAGAGAGAGTGAGAGAGAGAGCTCATCACATTCTTGTTGGTTGGTTAGTTGGGTGGTAGTTGTCGTTGTGTTTTTTTTCCTTTTTTGGGTAGTGATTCTTTTAAAGGATTACAAACTTGATTTGGAACTTTGGGGCTCTTTTTTGGAGATTTGAGGTCTTGGGTCGGGGGAAGAGGAGGAGGAGGAAGAAGATTTGGGTGGGTGGTGGTGGTTTTGGGTTTTTTTCTCTTTTGTTTTTTGTTGTAGTAGTAGGAGGGATGGGTTTGGCAACGAGAGCTGCGGCGGATGCCTCCATTACATTCCTTTGGGTGTTTTCCATGGCCTCATTAGGGGCTGTGTCATCGGCACTGGCACCAATTATTGGACTTCAAGGAGGCTCTGGGAAGCTGTACGTGGTCCTGGCACTCGTTACGCTCCTGATCTTTGTGTTTTCTGCGCTGGGAAAGGCACTTGGAGGTGCAAGCTGGAACCCCACTTCGCTGGTGGCTTTTGCCTATGCTGGAGTCAGCAAGGACACCCTTTTCTCTCTTGGTATTCGCATGCCAGCCCAGGTATGGTACCCATTTTGATGATACATCTGTATACAATATGTGTATCCTCTGTGGATCTTCTGGACTTAAGCATATCTTTCCAGAAGAATTTTTGCCAATTCTTTGCAACTTTGCTGGATTGATCATGTGAACCATGTTAGTAGTAGCTCTCATGACATTGAAAGTGACAGGGTCCAGTTGTAGAAGAATATACACAGAGAGAGCTGAATTGCAATGTTTGAAGTATTCGGAGCCTTACATGGAAAACCAAAAGTATGTGGGTGATTGATTGATGCCTAAAATGCTAGTGGAAATTTGTTAGATGGGTATGGAGATTTCTTGATTCTCATTAGAGGTATAATGCATGAGTGCAGATGATTGGGGCTGTGGCTGGAGCATTGGCTATACTGGAGGTGATGCCCAAAAATTACTCACATACGTTGGGTGGCCCCAAGCTGAAAGTGCCTCTCTCAACAGGGTTGCTAGCAGAAGCGGTGTTGACTTTTGCACTCACTCTCACAGTGTTGTGGGCCATTTTGAGAGGTCCACGTAGCCCAAGTGTAAAGACAGGAATAATTGTTGTGGCTACCATAATCCTGGTGATGGCAGGAGGAGCATACACGGGTCCTGCAATGAACCCAGCTAATGTAAGAGCTTCTTTTTTTTTTCCTTTTCACTCTGTTTCATGTTGTTGTCATGTTGCAGGCTTATGGTGGTTAGGGTTTCATCCAGACAACTCTAGTAGAACCCTACAACCATCTGCAAGAGATTCATTGAGAATAGTTTTGATTAGTAATTGGCAGTTCATGTTCTGTTTGCATATCTTTCAAGGATTCTGTCATAGTTTCCTTGAGTGACACTGATGGCTTCTGATGAGGCAGTTGATTATTCTTTTAGCCAGATTTCTTTCTGTGGTTCAACTTCACACTGAAAGTTGTAGATTGAAGATTTCTCCTCTACTACTAATGACAGCTCGTTATGAGGTGATATGCTTTGAAAAAACACAGCCAGAAATACTGATGATTTTGGTGACTTTGGATGGGTGATGGGGCAGGCCTTTGCATGGGCATTTGTGAGCAATGAACATACATCATGGGAGCATTTTGCAGTGTACTGGATTGGGCCTATGGTGGGCACAGTGGTGTCTGTTTGGGCCTTCAATCTGTTATTTGCACCAAAACGACCTGTCCAGAAGGGAAATGCTGCTGCTGCTGTTAATGGAGAGAGTGACAGAAAGGCAGAAGTGGTCAAGGATGGGTCTGTCAAAAGAAGAGCAAAAAGGGCAACTCAGGAGGAGTCTGCAAAGGAAGAGTAAAGCAAACAAAAAGGCAGCTTAAGAATCCTCTCTTTCCTATTCTTTTTTTCTTATTCTTTTAGTCCTGCTTTGCATGTGGGTCCCTTACAGTGGTCTGCATTGATTTGTCATTTTTGAAGACAGCATAGTCCTGCCTGTTTGAATTCAGTTCCACTGCATCAAGGGTGTTATACATTTAAATTGACCGATTGGGGTGAATGAAGGTGGAATCAGCTTCTCAAGCAAATGAAGGAAAACCATACCTGTTATGTTTTCTGAGGTGTAATTATGCAACCTAAGTACAAACTGCATTCACTTTATGAAGGAGCAGGATCATAGAATGTGAAGAGACAAAAACCCATCTATGCTGCCTTTTGTTTTCTCTGACCGATCCTTGATAAATGTTTGGAGGAAGATGCTCAGCATCAGACCCAAATTGTAATGCTACACTAACAAGAAGTTACAACTACATTTGCAACACTAACAAGGGAATTGGACCTTGCAGCGTTGCAATATTGATGATAACAATTACAATGACCCCTGGTGACAAAGCTGAAACACCTTGTAGCAATGTCCACTTGGGAAAAAAAACAAATGATGAAGTCTGCTCCCTTTTTTGGGGGTAGTAACTTGCAAGAACTAATCAATTGATAATGTGCAAGTGCAAGTTTGTGACTGTTATGATGCCAGAAGATAAGCCAAAACAGGAAAAGGGTGCAGATCCTAGAATCCTCTTATATGAGGGCTCTGACAAAGAAAAACTCTTAAACAAAATAATAACAGAACTGTGGTGTGAAGAAAGTAAGTACTTACCACTACATTGCATTTTACATGCAGAAGCAAAAAAGGAAGAAAAAGTGAAAGAACAGATTTGCAACCTGAAGATGACAACCCTAACCCTACTCCATCTCTGGGTTGATACCCTCTCCTTGCACACTCTAGTGCCCCTGATTATTGTGAATGGAAACATGATGCCCACTATTGTGATACAATGGTAAATCTGTAAGAACAAGTAATATTTACTCTTTGCTTTAGGCTTTGGGTATGGCTACATTTCTGACATTGATTGAATTGAGGTTTCAAGCCTGGTTCTTCAAACATGTAAAGTCTGATTCTAGTATTGGCTCGGTTTCTCAAAGAACGATTCTATTCTGTGTCTGGTTTGAAAACTTGGTCTGGTTCCACCCACATGACATTGTTCAAGGTTGGAAATAATGTAAATATGATTGTTATATAGAACTGAGAAAAATGTGAAAAATGGCCACTCTACTAAAGCACAGCTTGCTTGTTTAGTCTTTTGAAAGGTATTTCTGCCTTACCCAGAAAACTGGCACCACTGTAGAAAAAATAGAAACCAGGTTCTGGTACTAGTATGAGATCAATTCCAAGGTTGGTTATGCCAGTTGTCTAGAATGTAAAGTTGCTTCATATTTCCCTCAAAAAACTATCATACGAAAAAATGATTGCAACAAGGTTCTAAGTTCTGGTTCATCCATTGTCTTTTCCCATATTCCAACCTCTTTTGATCCAAGGTAAAAATTAGTTCCATAGATCTGCAGAGAAGCCAGGTGGTTCTAGGTACAGTTGAAATTATGCGATGAAAAGTTACTGTTGTAGCAAAATCTGTGATCATAAGTGATTGTTCATAACGTCACAATACACCATAGGATGAGAGGTCCCTAGTTATATCATGAATCCAAGTGCCTTCTGCACAATCCTGGTGACTAGTTTGTTGAATCTCATAACTCGGCCTCCTCTATGTCCAATAGCTAGTAAACTTGATGCTCTCATACAAACAGTTATGTCTGGTAATCAACTCAAGAGTGCTGGTTACTGTGAATAGTCTCACTGCTCTGGTGCCTTGACTACCTACTTATTCACGGTAACTTGCCTGTTTTCACTGCTTACCGCTGGTTGCCTAGTCCATAGTGGGGCAACAGAAAGAGACCCTAACAGCACGAGTTGGTGCTGGTGATGTATTGAACTTGTTGCACCTATTTGATCAATGCCTTTCTTATCAAGTTTAATTTGAAGCAAACAGTAAATTCAGTTGAAAATGGTGATCCTCACTAGAAACCCAATGTATGAATAGATATCTTGTGTATTTGTTGATTACTGATTAAGGAACAGTATGATGGAAGAATTTGAAGAGGGTGAGGGATGAAATTTGTCATAGACTTAGTGTTATCATGGGTACAGAAGACATGTATTCCTAGAGATTGGAAGATGGTGCTCGTATGGTAACCATCTTGTCTGGTTGAATAAGACTAATAAAATTTCGACCTCCCAGCTGAGGGGCAAAGTTTGCTATTGACTTGATAAACTTAAAGGGCCTAATGGCTTAGCCTCATTGCTTTTGTGGGGGTGGGAAGAGGTTGGAGGAGGTGTCTGATGAAGGATGTAACTCATATTTGACAATTTGGAATGGCAAGCAAAGTCTTTGATTAACTTTTTGGAACAGGCTAAGTTTGAC
>Ga0116231_10002665_pt1 | contig 37298 bp, 40 predicted proteins | sample S1TSphgellanicum_2_FD_89695 | JGI IMG/M metagenome (GOLD analysis project Ga0116231, IMG submission 89695) | Host-associated microbial communities from peat moss isolated from Minnesota, USA - S1T2_Fd - Sphagnum magellanicum MG | ecosystem: Host-associated > Plants > Peat moss > Unclassified...
ACCGTGCGAGTCGCAGCGCCCGCGCTCAAGCCGGAGGGAGGCTGGCTCGACTGAGCGGCGACTGTGCGTATTCCCTCTCGCATGCCGTCGCTTACGTCATCGACCAAAAAATCGGGAGCGAGCGGATCGACATACGAGACCGTCTTGCGCGCAAAGGCTGATCCGTCCCGGCAGGTGTAGAGCACGACGCGCTCGGCGAGACGACCACCACGATAGAGCAACACGTGATGTTCACCGTACAAGAAATCGGATGAGTGCCGAGCCGTCGCGACCCCGGTGTAGGTCAAATATCCATCGCTGGGCGCCGCGATGAGCGACGCGGCTGCGCAACAAGTGGATAGGAATAAAACTAACATCCGCAGCAGCATGGCAACTCCTTTCAGTCTGAGGAGTTATTCGGTCGGGCACGCCGCGTGGATGCAATTGCGAAGCTGAAATCCCAAAGATTCCACGCCCGACGGGATGCCGCCCCTAGGCTCAAAGGGCCGGGCTATCGTCCCCCAGCATCTCCTTGCGCACCATCGGAATCGGCGGCCCCCCATAGGAAAGGAATTGATCGTGGAACTCGCGCCAGAGGGATTGCGGATCGCTCGCGGGGTGGCCACCCGCCGTTCCGCCGGTCCGAACCGCAAGCCGCTTCGCCACCCAATCGTCGCGCAACTTGCGAATCATTAATTTCCCGAGCGTGTAATTGAGGTAAGCCGGATCGTAAGTTCCGCGCGCTGCTTGTTGGCGCGCGTTGCCGGGATCCTGAAACGCCTGCTCGCGGAACATTTTTTCCGACTGTACCTGGGTCATGCCTTCGGTATGCAAGCCGATCGCCGACAGCAGTCGAACATCGCGCAGCAGCGCCTCGCTGAGCTGGCCGATATGCATCGCGGGATCGCCGGCGCCGAAACCGCGCTCAATCATCATCTCCTCGCAATAATGCGCCCAGCCCTCGGCAAAGGCATACCCGACCCACAAGGCCTCGAGCTTCGAGGGGTTGTTGTTCGAGTGCAGGAACTGCAAGAAGTGTCCCGGCCAGACTTCATGGGCCGACGTGAACATCAGCACTGCATTGCCAGGGATGTAGGCCGCCTGCTCCGCCTTACTCCACTTCAGATCCGGCGGAGAAATGTTGTACACGGAGACGACGCCGTGATCATACGGTCCCGGCACTTGAATGAAAGCTGAATTCCCGCGGTTGTAGGGCGGCGCCTCTGCGACGAGGGCCTCCTGCGTGCCCGGAATGGAGACGATCTCATGCCGGACGATGAATTCCTTGAGCACACCCAATTGGACTCGCGCCGCGGCGACCGGACCACCCTTTGGTTTGTCCGCCGACATCTTCGCGATACAGGCCTTGAGTGTAGCGTTGGGCAGGTACTGCCCGCAGGCAACGCGCAAAGCAGCAAGATTGCGGGCGAGATCCGCACGCCCCAGCGCCTCGATCACCGGCACCGGCAAATCCACGCGCTCGGTGTCGTGCAGCATTTCGGCAAACAAATCCTTGCCCAAGGCGAAATTTTCGCCGGCGGTTTTGCGCTGCGCGATGAAGTGCGCCTTCAATTGCAGCATCGCTTGCGTGGCTGCCGAGTCGACTTCCGCGAGCTGCTGTTGCAGCTCCGGATCCTGGACCGAAGCAAATGTCGCCGCGACGTCGTGGGTATAGAAATCGGCATAACCGCCAAAACCGGCGATCGCCAGTTCGACAAAACTCTTCGGGAGAGGGGAATCCAGGTTGGTCTGGATGTCACTCGCGATCTTGGGGATCGTGCGTGCGTAAGCGATGTACGCCTTCATGCGCTGCGCGAGCGGCGCGTAATTCCGGCTCAGATAGAGGTCGGGATCGAGGGCGTTGATGTACCAAGCGGGATTCGTGTGAGGCTCGCGCGCCTTTTCAAGCCAAAAGAGGTCACGATCGACGACGCTGATGGCGTACTCACGCTCGAAGCGCTCTTGCGGTGTCAGCGTCGAACTGTCGACGGAGTCGATGCGTGCACGTGCAGCATGGAGACGCGCGATCTCATGTTCGATACCGCCAGTACTCAGATCGGGCATCTGGCCATCGAATTCATGCCGACCAGCCTGAGCCGCAAAGAACGGTTGGGCCCGGAAATAGTCCTCGATGAACTCGTCGCGGGTTGCAGGCCACTGATCCGGACCGTTCGCTGCGAGTGTGGCACTCGCAGCGCCGGCCCCCGCGGCGGCACTTTCAGCGGGTGCGCGGCTGGCAGAGGCCGCGGGCGGAGCAGGTGTTTCTTGGCAAGCGATCAATGCACAGGCCGTCACGCCGACCAGAAACCTAGTGAGGATGTACCCGCGCGGTGCGGGCAATCGCGACGGGATCAGTCTGAACATGAATACTCCGTCTTGAGGATTCAATAATCGTACGGACCGCCGCGCGTGAGCGCACGCCGATAAGCATCGCGGGCGCGAATTCGGCCCAGATAGGCCATCAACTGGGGTCGAGTGGCATCCAAGCCCGCGCGAGCGGCCGCGGCTTCGATCGGAAAGCTCATCTGAATGTCGGCCGCCGTAAACGCAGGACCCGCAAACCAGCCGTCGCGAGCGAGTTCGGCTTCCATGAAGTCGAGATGCAGTTTCAGTTGCGGGCCGATGAAGCTTTTCTGCACTTTGCCCGCGATTCCCCTCGCGATGACCCTAATTGGCCAAGCCGGAGTCGCTGCGACGCGATCGAAGATCAGCTTCAACAGCAGGGGCGGCATTGCCGACCCCTCGGCGTAGTGCAACCAATAGGTATAGCGTAGCCGCTCCGGCGTCCCCGGTGGCGGGATCAATCGGGCCGCAGCGCCGGGTCCTGCGCGATATCGATCCACCAAGTACTCGACGATCGCGCCGGACTCAGCCACGGTCGTGCGGCCGTCGGTGATCACGGGCGACTTTCCCAGTGGGTGGATGGCGCGCAGGGCCGGCGGCGCCAATAGGGTCTTCGCGTCGCGCTCATAGCGCTGCACCTCATAGGGCAGGCCAAGTTCCTCCAGCAGCCATAAGATGCGTTGCGAACGGGAATTATTCAAATGATGGACCGTGATCACCGTGGCAGTGTAAACCATTGCTCCCAAGAGCCGGCCCGCGCCCGAATTCGAGCGCCCGCGCGCGGATGCCGCCGCCCGCGGTTCGTGGCATGCTAGCGAGATGAATACCGCCAGCAAGTCGATTTCTGATGCCGTCGGCGAGTCGATCCGTATCGTCTCGCTGCAGACCCACATTCTCGCCGAACAGGTACACCACCCCAACGCGACCGGGACTTTTTCCTGGATTCTGTCCGCGCTCTCGCTCTCAGCGAAGATCATCGCAGACAAGGTTCGGCGCGCGCGGCTCGAGAGCGTCCTCGGGAGTGTCGGCCAGGAAAACGTCCAGGGCGAGGTGCAGCAGAAGCTCGATGTGATCGCGAATGAGGTTCTGCTCGCCACCTTGGGCGGTCGCGAAGGGGTGGCGATCGTGGCCTCCGAGGAGAACGAGGAGCCCGTGATCATCAGTGAGCAACAAACGGGTGTACGTCGCTATTGCGTCTTATTCGATCCGCTCGACGGCTCGTCGAACTTGGACATCTGCGGCGGCGTGGGCACGATCTTCAGCATCCTGAGTCACGACGACAGCATCACGCCCGCGCGCAACTCCCTGCTGCAGCCGGGGTTCAAGCAAGTTGCGGCGGGCTACGTCCTGTATGGCTCCTCGACCGTCTTCGTCTTGACGCTCGGCAACGGGGTCGATCTGTTCGTGCTGGATCCCAGCATTGGTTCGTTCATGCGCGTCGAGAGAAATCTGCGCATTCCGAGCGGCAACAAGACGTACTCGGTCAACGAAGGCAATCGCAAGAGCTTTCCCGTCGGCTACCAGCGCTATCTCGACTGGGCTCAGAGCAACGGCTACTCGAGCCGCTATGCAGGTGCCATGGTCAGCGACGTGCATCGCATCCTCTTGAAAGGCGGCGTGTTCCTGTACCCGCCGACCGAGAAAGCGCCGCAAGGCAAGCTGCGCCTCATGTACGAGGCGAATCCGATGGCGATGATCATCGAACAAGCGGGCGGCAAGACCTTGGTAGCGCCCGACCAGAGAGTGCTCGACGTGCAGCCAACCGCGATTCATCAACGCACGCCAGTGATCTTGGGCGCAGCGGATCAGGTGGATCAGGTCGTGGCGCATTTGCGCGGCGGGTGAGCCCGCGGTCGGCGGAAAGATTTGCACTGTCGCCGCTCAATGATGCTTTTCGCCCCAAGGATCAAATGGGCCGATTTCGCGTCCGCTGTCACGATCGCGGTTGACCTGCAGATCAAGACCGGCCAACGGAGACTCGCGGAAAAACTCGACTAGACTCGTGGATTGCCCCGATCTCGCCACCAGAGCATCAAACTGGGCAGCCGGCACCACGACGACGGGATCTCGACCACCGCGGGTGATGAGCTGCGGCCCATTGGCAAGTGCAAGCCGAAATACCTCGCTGAAACGCGCTTTTGCGCTTTGAAGTTGCCAGGTATGGCCCGCAGGGACCTTAGCCCTCAGCGCGGCTGCACGTGGCGACTGCTTCTTATCCATTTCCTTGGCCACGATTTCACTCCGGACTAGTCAGACTAGTCATATATTGCCACGGCATGCACCGAAGCTAGCTTCACCCAGTTCAAGCCAGAGGCTCTGGCGCTCCGAACACCGGCACGGGCACCGCAAGAAACGCGGGGAGCGCCTCGCAACGCGCCGAGAGCCGCGCGAGCGCCGGGTATTCGGCGCCGTCCCGATTAACGCCTAGCGCATCGCGCAGAAATCCCATCACGCAGGCGACCGTGAGATCCGCCTGGGTGAACCGGCCCCCGACCAACCAGTCCTCGCCGCGCACGGCGGTTCGTTTCTCGAGTTCCTCGAGAGCCGCCCCCATCTGAAGGCGACAACGCATGGTCCATGGCGCATGGCGTTTCTCCTCGGGGCGAAACACGGTCTCGTAAATTTGGAGCACGCCCTTGTCGGCGGCGCCGGTGGCGAGGGCCATCAGCTGCAGAGCTGCGCGCCTAGCAGTGCCAGCGGCCGGCAGAAGGGCTCTCTCGACACCCGCGACTTCATCGAGATAGTCGAGGATGGCGGCGGAGTCGACCAAGGACTCACCGCTCGCGAGCACCAGCGTCGGCACACGGCCCAAGGGATTGAAACCGCGGATGCGGTCGAAATCCCTGCCGACCGACCAATCACGGTGTTCAAAAGGCATGCCGAACACATGCAGCGTGACCGCGACGCGGCGCACGAACGGCGAATCGAACTGACCGATGAGAATCACACCCAACGCCCTCCTCTCGCACTCGACTGGAATCCCGATGTGCTCAGTGTCCGCCCTGCACGAAAAATCCTTCCGCACGCAGGACTTCGGCAAGCCGCTCTTCGATGTCGGCGGCATCGCTGCGCCTGATGCCTTGCAAATGCCGCGTCGGGCCAGTCAAGACCTCGAGTCCGCGCTGCAGGACACTGCCCGCGGCGCGAATGCCCGCCTTGTGTTGGTCGAAGCGTTGCGCCGGCGTGTATTGGCTCATGCCGACGTAGAGTCCCTGACTGTCGCTGCGGCTGTCCGCGTAGTCCAGCAGCACGAGATAAAGATTCGAACGGCCCTTTTTCGTCGACTCGAAGCGTCGTGCGATCGCGTAGATCTCGGGTAGGCGCTCGACGTAACGCATCGGCAGCCAATCCGGGATCGACTCCGCGGCCACTTTCCAGAGCGCCGCCAACGCCCGTTCGATATTGAGGGAGATCTCGCCACGCATCCAAAGTTCGTGGATCGCCTGTGCGCCGGCGAGCCCATCGCGGTCGGCCAGCGCGCGATCCAAGGCTGCGCGCACCGCCCGGTCCGACACGGCCAGCAACGGACGATCTTGGGCGGCACTAGGCAAGCGATCGCACCCCCTATTGCGACGTACGACGGCCCAGAAGGCGTGCGCTGGCTTGAATCAGGGCACCTTGCGCAGGCGCTCAGCCATCCGCGTCTGCCAGCCCGGACCCGTCGCGCGCCAACGAGCGATGACGTCCGCCGGTAAGCGCAAGGAAATGAGCTTGCGCGGATTCGGCGAAATAGGCCTGCCGCCTTTCTTGATGACTCCGCGCGACAGCATCTCCTCGGTGAGTTCGGGCAATTCGGCATATTCGCCGTCGTCAACTACATGTGAGTCGACCCGCTGCAAGTCAGTCTTCGATGAGCGGCGCGATGCGCGCTTGTTCACGTTCATTAGCCTTCCTCATGCTGAATACATGACGGATCTCGCCACGTATTGTGTATCCAATGACCATCAGACGGCCTTCCAGCAGGCCGTAACAAATAATTCGAGTCTCGCCGTAGTTCTTACGACGATCCTCGACTTCCCAGGTGAGCCCCGAAAAAGTTTGCGCGGCGTCGAGAAAATCCAGTCCTCTGGTCGCTAAAGTTTTCGCCCGCTTGGCTGGGTCGAAACTGATTTGCGGCCAGTTATTGTAGCTACATAAACCCGTTTTCACAATAGGCCCATCACGTTACGGCGACCGATGTGCATCGCCCGCGCGCCAGCGAATCTGCCCGACACAGGGGTCGAGCAACTGCTCCACGCCCGCAATCATGCCCATCGTGCGCAACAAGGCGAAGGCGCGAATGCGCGCGTTCGGAAAGGCTTCGTGAAGGCGGGTCGCTGCAGCGAGAAGCGTGCGTCCCTTCGTCACGACATCGTCGACGAGCAGAATCTCCGCGGGCGCGGCCGTCGCCGCGTCGACCTCGAAGGACTCGTAATGCACCGTAACGGTCGGACGTTTGCAGCTCGGGCAAGTCGCGGATTTCGGTACCGCAGACACTCGTCGCAGCCCTGGCCAAACGTCGGATCCCAAGCCGTGCGCGCGCAAAGCCGCGGCAAGCGATTCCGGCACGGATCGCCGCGAACCCGATCGCCGTGAGCCGCCACGGCATCGAGCCCCGCGAGGCGAGCTACTCGGGACCGGGATGAGCACCGGCGCCGGGGCGAAGAAGCCCGCAAGGCAATGTCGGGCGCTTACCTCGGCGTGGACACGCTCCGCGTAGATCGACAAGAAGCGCAGGTCACACGATTTCAACAGAGATCGCAACAGACGTGATCGCTCCGATAGGGGACCCGCGCCCAGCGGCGAATAGACGTAACACGCGGCAAACGGCAGACAGCGCATCATTGCGGCTTACCGGCTTAGATCATCGTCCGGCGTGTGCGACCGCGACACCGCCTTCGGTGTCCCCGTTGGCGCGGCCATTTGTTGTTCGCGCAAACGCAACCAGTTCTCACGCGCCTGCCGGCGAATGTCCTCGAGCGACTGCGCGGGCCGTGGAGCGGCGCGGCCGGCACTTGCCGTATTCTCGGATGACGCTGCGCGTTCAGGTATCGGTGTCGGCGCGTCGAGCGCCGCCCCCACGGCAGTGGGAGCCACCGAAGCGCCGCTGAAATGCGCAGCCGCGTGCTGCACGCGCGCCGCAACGCGGGCCTGATGCTCGGCGCGCATGCGTTCGGCAACCGCGTTCCATTCGCCGCGTCGCTCCATTTCATACACCGCGCGCGGCAGATAGGGCGCAGGCTCACGGTCGATACCCTGGGCCGCGAGCGTACGATGATCGATGCGCTCCCGGCTTTGCGCGGCGCCGAGCGCCTCGTTGGCTAGCGTGGCCCAGCGCTCTCGCGTCGCGACGAGTTCCTGCACGAAGGGCGCAAGTCCCCTTTCCATGCGCTGCCCATCGCTGATCTCGAGCGCCGTCTTTGCGCCAAAGCCGCTCGCGTGGATTTCGCGCGTGCTCGCGAGCAGGTGCGCATGGAAATTACGCGGGTCGGTTCGCGGCGCATGGATCGCGAAATCGACCACGAACTGATGCCGGTTCGCCAGCTCCTGCGCGAATCCGCGCACCAGCCCAAGCCGCTGCTCCGGCGTGAGCTCGACCGGGAGCGCCACCAAGAACTCCCTGGCCACCCTGGAGTTACTGCGTTTTTCTGCGGCTTCCACCGCGTTCCACAAGGTCGCGCGGTCCCGGGCCCAGCTCATGTCGGCATCACTGAGCTTTTCCGGCAGCACGATCTCCGTATGGAGAACACCCGCCCGTGCCGAGTGATCGTGAACTCTGCCGGTGCGTTCATCGCGAATGCGCTCGCCGGCGCGATACGCAATCGCGCTCGTCGCGCTGCTGCCGTTGCCGCGTCCGAACGTCTTCATATTCAGAAAGAAGACGGCCATCGCCTCAGACTGCCGGGTCGTCGCCGGCGCCTCCGGCCACGACCTCGAGCGGTTCGCGAATTTCCCAGCGAAGAACGCGTGTCTCCGCGCTTGCGCCCACACCCGTAAGCGCTGCTGCGAAGGCCCCGTCCGGCTCGCAGTGCAGGTCATGGTCGTCCAGAGGCGCATCGCAGTGCTCGCAATGATTACCCCAGCAGCGCTTCGAGAAATCACCCGCATCCTCTGCAGTAGCGACGATTGGAGGTAGCGACAACCGGTACCACGGCGCGAGCAACTCTAAACGCTGACGAACAGACGCCGGAATGGACTCGACGTAGAACAGCCGCACGCCAGACGACCCCGGCTCCCACGCATCGCCCGCGAATACCTCGTGCGCCACGGGCACGGCGATCGCGACGACATGGGTCCACTGCCCGCAAGCGCCGCAGCGGGCCGTGGCGCTCAAGATCGTATAGCTCGCGGCGCGAAAGATCACCGCCCTCTCCCATCGAGCACGACCCGGTACCACGCGGGCGATGAGGCCCTCTTGAACAGCCCATGCAGATCCGGGAGCTGCTCGAGCTCCGAGGGCAACACCGCAAGCTCGGTGACGTACTGGTCACTGACGTTCTTCGAGCGGCGCGCGCCCCGCGCAGCAAATCCCCCATCCCGATCGCGGCCTCGGGTCACTTGCCGCCGAATGATTTCGCGCTCGCCAATGAGCTTTGCGGCGAATTGCGACGTGCCGCCGTTCTCGCTGCCGGCGCAGCGCAAAATCAGCGTATTCCCACAGTTTTCGACGATCGTTTGCGCATCCCCTGCGCCGTAGACACCGGAGACTTGCGCAATCGACTGGAACCCGAGCACACAGCGACCGCCAAATTTCCGCAGCCGCGCAAGCGCGTCCTTGAGCCCGTCGATTGCCCCGAGCGCATCGAGTTCATCGACCACTAACCAGAGCCGCTGGTCTTGATCCTCTGGAGCACTCATCGCCTCGAAGATCGCGAGCCGCACCCAGGCGGCGATCATGCCGCCGAGCGCGGCGATCTGACCCGCCTTGTACGGAATGAACAGCAACGAGGAGCTCTCGCGTCGTCGCACCCATTCGCGTATCGAGAACGGCGCCGCGCGTTGCGCCTTGATGTACTCGAATGCGGCAACCGCCGAGCCCGTCACGGAGCGGATCGAGCCAAACATGCGCGCATTCTCCGCATCGAGGAACGGCTGCGCGGGAGTGCCCGCCACGAGCGGCCGCAATTCATCGGCGGGAGCCACGAGCGCCAAACGCCAAAGCTCCGCCGGATCCCGCCAGCCCGACTGGTGACAGCGGCGCGCGAGCGCCGTGAGGAAGGTACGCGCGTAGCCACGCCATTCCTGGCCGGCGGCGTCATGGCTCGCGGGCACGAGACCGCTCACGAGTTGCTCGACATCGTAAGGATGGCTGATCTCAGCGCACCAATCCCATTTCAGCGAATACCGCTCGAACGGGTTCAGTACCACGTCGCCACGTCGGCGATCATAGAAACGCGCCAAGTAGCCGCCGTCTGGATCCGCAATCACCGCTCGATCACCGCGCCGAATCGCACCCGCCAAGAGTTCACGAATGGCGGTCGATTTGCCGGTACCGGTCGTACCGATGAACTTGAAGTGCTTGGTCTCGTCGAGCGCCGAGACCGCGATACCGGCCACGCGCAGCGCATCCGGCCTGCGACCGACCCTACGGAGCACGCGGCATAAACCGCGGTGGAGGCGACCTCGCGCATCGACGAGTCGTACGCCACGATTCAAACTTGCCCGTGCGCGACCCCCGCGCCACAGCGCGCCGCCAAAGGCGCACGCGCCGAACACCGATATCCCCAGCGCCGCGACTAGCGAGAGCGATCCTTGCGGCGGGGCCGCGTGCGTGACGATCGCCGCCATGTCCAGCCACGCGCCCGACACGATAGTCACGTTCAATACCCCTTGGCAACGTAAAAGTCGGCGTTTGGCCCGAAGGTCGGCGCGCTGCGATCGACGCGCAGGCACAGGCGCCCGCTGTCCCCGCAACGACGCCATTCGATACGCGCACCTTGTCGCCCGAGCTCCGCGAGATTGCGCGCAAGTTCGTTGCGTTGCGCGCGGAGCGCGCTGACCTCGGCCGCCGATGGCGTGAGCCACCACAGAGCAGCGGCGGGAATGGCCGCCACCAGCGTTGCGAGCACGAATGCCCACAGCGTCGCGCGCACACTCGCCGCGCGTCCCATCGTTTGCAGCGCGACTACCGCGCGGCCGGTCTCGGCGTGAAGCAGTTGCAGCTCTTCGAGCAAGGTGCGGCGAATCTCATCGCGAACGACGCCGTCGAGGTCACGCGTATGCGACTTGAGACTGGCGAGATGTTCCTCGAGCGATCTCTGGTGGACTTGCGCGCTCTCGAGCAAGAGCCCGAATTTCATCGCCTCATCCTGCATGGCACATCTCCTATAGCTCCAGGCCGCGCGGCTCACGATCGGCGCCGCGGATCGCGTCGATATGCGGGCTAAGCTTCCTGGCGATCGGACGTAAGGGCGGCACCGCTTCGGGGACCAGCCGCGCGCGACGCCAGACGGGATCCGATGCGAATTTGAGAAACCCGCTGAGGTCCGGTAACTGCTCGATCTGCGAGGGCAGCAGCGCGGGCTCTACGGCAAGATTCAGGCTTTCGGTCTTCGAACCCGACCACTCGCCGAAGCGGCGAGTGGTTGAGACGCTGCGGCGTAGCACTTCACGATCGCCGATCAGTTGCGAGGCGAAGCGCGCCGTACCGCCGCCCTCGCTCGCCGACGAGCGTAAGATCAAGGTGTTGCTGCAGTTCTCGACAAGCGTGTGGGCGTCACCGTGACCATAGGTGCTAGAGACCTGCGCGATCGACTGAAATCCCAAAATGACGCGACCATCGAATTTTCGCAGGCGCGCCAGCGCGTCCTTGAGCCCGTCGATCTGACCCAGGGCGTCGAGTTCATCGACGACGAACCACAGCCGCTTGTTCGTCCCGGCGGCTGACTGGTCACCGTGCTTCGGCAGCGGCTCCTCACGGTTCATCGTCTCGAAAATCGCGAGGCGCAGCCACGCGGAGATCGAAGTCCGCAGGGCGGCGATCTGTCCGGCTTTGTAGGGCATGAATAGCACGCCAGGCCGTTCCTCGGCGACCCAACGCCGTATCGAGAGCGGCGGCGCATCTTGTTCGCCCACATGCTCGAGCGCCGCGACCGCGGCACTGGTCACCGAGCGAATCGAATCGAACATGCGTGTGTTGTGCTCATCGAGAAACGGTTGCGCAGGGGTACCCTCGACGAGCGTCCGTAGCTCGTCGGGACTTGCGACCACGAGCAAGCGGTACAAATCGCGCGGGTCGCGGATGCCTGCCTCCTGCGCCTGGCGCGTCACCGCGGTAAAGAAGGTTCGCGCATACCCGCGCCAACTGCGGTCCGCGCCTTCGTGATCGGGAATCAAGGAACGGGCCAGCTGTTCGACGTCGTAAGAATTCTCGATCTCGCCGAACAAGTCCCATTTGTCGGAGCGCGCATCGAACGGATTGAGAATCCGATCGCCACGCTCAGCCGAATAGAAACGACGCAGATAGCCACCGTCTGGATCGGCAATGACGGCGCGGTCGCCGCGCCCCAGCGCCCCCTGCAGCAGTTCCCGGACGCCGGTGCTCTTACCGGTCCCCGTCGTGCCGATCAGCTTGAAATGCTTGGCTTCGTCCTGCGTCGGCACGGGAATGCCGGCAAGCGTCAATGGTCGCTCACGACCCCGCGATGCGGACCGGTGCCGCTCGTGTGGCAGCGGTTCGCGAGGCACGGCACCGTCGTCCTCGACCATGCTGCCGCGTTGCAAGCCGGTCAGACCGCCACGCTCTTGCGCGAGTACGCGACCCGCTAGAAACCCAAGCCCGGCGGCGGCTGCCGTGCCGATGGTCCATTGCAGACCACCCTGCGCCGCGATACCCAGGCTCTGCAGGGCCGGACTCAGCGCGGCCATTCCGACACCCGCAACCACGGTCAATGGCGCGGCGACCAAGGGCGCGGACAGATACTGGCGCAGTGGGGCTTGCGCGCGCGCGAGGGCGACCAGCATCGGCGCTTGCACCGTCGCAAACGCGGTCCAGAGGCCGGCCGCCCCATGAGTCAAGTCACTCAGCATCGCGACGCCTGCGCCGAGGATCGAACCAGATCTCCTTGATGAAGCGCTCATGCGCCTCGACGCCGAACTGAATGACGATGTCGATCAGCACGTAGAGCAGGCTCTTGATGTCACGCCGCGCGAGATCGCGGCCGCCCGGATTCTGTTTGACCAACAGCACCAATTGCTCGAACGCGAGTTCCGCGCTTGCCGCATGCACACTCGTGATCGAGCCCGGATGGCCTGAATTGACGTTGCGCAAGTAGTCGAAAGCCTCGTCGGCGCGCAGCTCCGCGAGCAGGATTCGATCCGGCTTCATGCGCAGACACGACTCGAGCAGCTGCTTCGGCGTCACCCGCGCGAGGCCCTGATCGTCCTTGGAGTAGAACAGGCGGACATGATTCGGGTGGCGATCGAGGACGAGCTCCTTGGCGTCCTCGATCGTCACGAGGCGTTCGTACGCTGGAATTTCACGGATCAGCGCCTTGGTCCAGGTCGTCTTACCGGATCCGGTGGGTCCCGAGACGAGGATGTTCTTGCGACTCCGTACGGCCAGCCGCATGAAGGCTTCGTATTGTTGTGCCGCCAAAAGCCGCAGCAATTCCGCTTCGGCGCCGTCCGCCGCTTCGCCGGAGCGAGTGGTCTTGCGAAAAATGCCGCGTAGCGCGAGTTCCTCGACCGACCAGACTTGCGCGGACGGACGCCGGATCGTGATGGCCACGCAACCTGGCGTGGTGGCCGGCGGCATCACGATTTGTACGCGTTCGCCGCCCGGTAGAGAAGCCGACAACAGGGGCGCCGTGGCATCGATGCGTTGCTGCGTGGAGTTCGCTACGAGCTTGGCAAACCGCTGGCACCAGGCAAAATCCGCGAAGGCCAGCGACTCGCGACGCCAACCCTCCGCGGTTTCGACGAATGCTTCTCCCGGCCGGTTTATGCACAGCTCGGTCGTGGCCGGATCGCCGAGCCAAGGTCGCAGCGCGCGCAACGTGAGCGCGAGTGCCGACGCCTCGCCAGCAACATTAGCGCCGGGTGCCGGCGAGTCGCAGTTCATAAACCGAGCGAAAATCGAGATCCCGCGCGACCAAGACCTGTATGCGGTCGCCTTGCGGCTTCGTGATCGTAGGCGCGATATTGATCGTGCCTTTGAGCACCTCGGTCATCACGCCCTGACCTGCGGAAGGGCTATAGATGACGGTGCCGCCACCGCGATTGGACGACTGCACCGCCGCTTGTACGGCGCCATCGATCACGGAGACCAACATCGCGGCACCGAATCGCTCCCAGAAATGCCGCTCGACCGACCCGGTGAGACCCGCGCGACCGAGCTCGTCGGCGCCCGGCGAGGCGAGGGGAATGACTACGCCGGTCGGCGTACGCGCCTCCGTCCATAGCACGAAGAGTCGGGCGGCGCCCTGCTCGACCTGGCCGCGCAACTCGCCAACCAGCTTCGTGCCGCGTTCCAGCAACACGACTTGGCCATCGACGCCGAAGGTATCGGTCGCCGTGATACACGTCGTCATGCCGGGCAGGCTTGAGTCGATAGCGGTTTCCAAGGTGCAATCGATGAAAGCGCCCTTGGGCAGTAGTAGGCGCATGGTCGGCAGCAGTTGCGCGCGCACTGCACTCGTGACGCTCGGCTGCAGCAGAGTCGCGAGGGAATGCGGCTCAGCTACCTCGATGCCACGCGGGCCGCCCACGGCCGACGGGGTACCCGGAGCGATGACGGGCCCTGGGGCGCCGACAGCGCCCTCCGCAAACGCGGGCGTATTGACCACCGCGCTCTGCCGCGCGAACGCTGTCCCTGACAATTGGCGCTCCACTTCGAGTTCGGCAGGTGTTTTTGCGGCGGGAGCCCCGCCGCCGGTTCCATAGCCGTAGGCATTCGCGGGCCCGACGGCTTGAGAAGCTGCCAGCGCAGGCGTCCCGGCCTCAATCGGCAGGGGCGGTACTTCGGTCAGGGTCTGGGGGAGGGGCGGTGGCGGCGCAGCGGCAGGTGCCGCTATGCGTCCCAAGGCCGGCAAGGGTAGATCGCCATCGGCGCGATGTGCGCTCGCAGCACGCGCCTGGTCGCGCGCCTGTGCGGGCCGCTGCAGCGCATGCGCGTAATACCAGGTGAGCATGCCCAGACCGAGCGCCGACATGGTTCCGAGCGCGAGGATGCTGCTGAGCCGCGACTGCAGCGAACGCGCACGATTGGCCTGAGTCGCGGCGCGCTCCCCCTGCACGCTCTGCTCATCCCGCTCGTCACGCTCGCCAGGATCTGAGGGCTCGCCAGTTAGCGCCGGGCCCGTAGGCTCGAGCGTGCTCATGGCGGTACACCGTGAGTCGCACGCTCGACGCCCGGCGCGATCGTGCCGGAGTCCAGGCGTGCAGCACCGCCTGAAAACGCCTGGTTGACGATGCAGCCGGTCAATTTTCCGCGCCGCAGAATAAAGCGTCGGGCGACCCGATGGACGACAACGTCGCCCCCGTCGATGCTGAAATTCAACAGAGATTCCGAACCATCGTCGTTGCGCACGAAGATCGCCGGCAACTCTGCCTGCGCAGCGAACTTCAAGCGCGTGTGGACGCCATCGTCCGAGGCGGCGATCGGTTTGATCGACGGGTGACCGCAATACCAGTAGTCGATATTTTGCGGACGTTCCAGCGCCGCCGCACGCAGTTCGGACTCGAGCTTGGCGGCAGTTGCCTCACTGGCCTGATTGCCGAGGCTGGGTGGATAGGTGAACCGCAGCGCATAGATCACGTCCTGATCCGAGATATTCGGACGAGTCGGACTGACGAAATAGTCAAACTGATAATGTCGACGGTTGGTCAGCACGGTCAGATTGGTCGCGAGCTTGGCGGCCTTCGGTTTCAAGAACAGATGATTGTCCTCACCGGCGAAGGCAAGGCCCTCAATATCGCCGGCGCCCAAGCCGACGAACGCCTCCCCCGGCTCGAACTCCAAGTCGATCTGATACCCGACATAGCCGCGCAGCCGGTAGACCTCGTCGGCACGATAGGCGGTAACGCGCACACGCGCGTCGACGTTACCGCGTGCAGGCACGGTCTCGGCGTCGACCGCCGCCGGCACGAACTGCGCGAGAAATGCCATGCTCAGGAGCAAGAGCCCGGGCCCATTTGGGATTCCGCGACTCATGGCTTGCGCTCCGTTTGGTTGCGCGCCGACACATCGCTCGCCGCAGCGTTGTTTGCGCCGGTTTCGGTCAGCACTTCGGGCTCAGAGCGAAACTCAAGAATTTTGAATCCGAGCGGGTTCCAGCGTCGCGTTTTCGGATCGTTCGCGGGTGTCGCATACGCATATTGGATCGTTGCGATCCAATGCGTGAATGTTTCCTCCGTGCCGCCCGCAGTACGCAACGCCTTGAGGTAGCGAACTTGCGCGAGGTCCGACAGGCCGCTCGAGCGCGTAAAGAAACTCACCGACTGCACCTGAGCCCGCACGCTACCGCCATCCTTGTGCAGATTGAGCGGCGAGAGCGGATTGGTCGTAGCCCAGGCCGCATACCATGCCTGGTTGCGCGCAGCCGAATGGAACGCGCCGCATTCCTCGTAGTCACTCTCCGCGGTCGAAAAATTGAACCGTTCGCAGACCGTGACGTAGTGCGTGAGGAAGTAGCGCGTAATGGCCTCCTCCGGAGCGGCGGTGCCCGTGTAGACAGGCACGACATCGACCACGCCGGTGCTATTATCGACCCGAACGACGAACGGTTCGACGCTCTTCAAAGGCATCAAGCACAGCAGCGCGACACTGCCCGCGATCGCGCAGGTCCATCCGGCAGCGGCCACCCACCACGCGGTCCGCGCCGAGCGCCGCGATTGCTGCGCATGATCGCGATCCCAGGATTCCGCCTCGCGACAGTATTCGAGCAAGCCGGGTTCGGCGCTCATGGCCGACCCCCGATCGCAGGCTCGGTTACAACAACTTTTGCTCGAGGTGCATTGATCGGCTGCAGTCGATCATCGCAACGCACGCCCTTTGCGGCGCATGCCGACAAGCTCGCCAGCAATGCCAAGATCCAAATTGTCTTCATACACCCTCCTTGGTGAATCTGCGGTATGAAAGCCTTGCGTAGCTGCCGCGTTCAGCGCTGTACATGACCCCGCGGCGCCAGTGCCGCACCCAGAACCGGTTTGCCGATGTCGGCCCCGCGGCGGACCGCCGCGCCGATTGTTCTGCTGACGAACCCCATGGAATTGACCGCGAATCCGCCCGCGAGTCCCGAGGCAATTGGCATGACCTGGCGCAGAACCAAGAACACGAGTGCGGCGACCAACACCATGTTCAGTGCATCGACCGTAAGGATCGCTGCACCGCGGGCAGCGGTCTGGGTCGCATAGGTGTCCACGATTTGCAGCAATAACGTCGCCAGCATGACGGTCAGCAGGGTGATGAATGCATAGGTCGCGAGCTGCGCAATCCACGCGGCAAAGAACCGTTTGGTTGCGTCGAAAAACAAGAGCGCGACGAAAATCGGGCCGAGAGCAAGCAAAACGGCGAGCGCGATGCTCGAGAGCGCAATCAAGAACATGGCGTACACGCAGAGCAGACCAATCAAGAACCAGACCACGGCCCCAGCGAGATAGAAGCCGAAATCGCCGTTCATGACGCCACCCTTGTCCCAGAGATTCCCGGCCACGGTGCCACCGCTCGCCCAGATCGTATCGAGGGTCGACACCGGGTCTTGGGCGCCGACCAGCGCCGCCGCGAGCTGCGCCGGCGCATTGTAAAAGGTGTCGACCAGCACGCTGTTGTAGAGCCACAGGTGCAAGCTCACACCCAGGATCACCGCGAGTACGACCAGACGCCGCAATCCGGCAAGAAGGGGTTCCTCGATTTTGCCGACCAGGTGCAAATAGCCCCAACCCATGACATAAATCGTCGCGAGACTCACGATGGCCGGTTCCAAGATAGCGGCCAAGCGCGCCGTGTTGTCGCCGATGTAGGCGGCGGTCTGGGCGTTGAGCCAAGACCAAAATGTGGCAAAGAATCCCATGTCGTTCCCTTGAGTGACTGCGCAGGGTCAAGGAACAGGCTGGAAGCGATCGGCGAAATGGCCATGCGCTGCGATCACTTGTTCGCGCTGTTGCTGCCGGCCCGCAGCCTCTTGCGCTTGCAGCGCCTGCGACAAGACCTGCAGCTTGGTCTGCTCGTTCTGCAGCATGCCGAGCTCGGCATTGATGCGCGCCTGCAGGTCCAGAATCCCTTTCTGGTCGGTGGCGCTAGGAATCGCGTCGATAAGGCCTTGCAGAGTCGCGAAGCGCTGACTCGCATTGGCCAGCGCGCTTTGCGAAACCGCTTGATTGGTAGCCACCCACTGTCGCGTCGTCGCGATCTGCTGCTGGTCGGCCGGAGCCAAGGTCGCCACTCGTTGTGGGCTCAGCACCGCATTGCCGCTGATCAGCGATTGCACGGTGCTCGACAGACCGCCATAGTTGCCGCCCCCCGCCGGCGAGAGCGCGCTCAGCTGACTCCAGTTTGCGGGCAGGTAATTGCGGTTTTGCCCGGCTAGCAGGGCTTGCATCCCCCGGCCGCCGCTCATCGACTGCAGCGTCTGCTCGGCTTGCTGCAGCTCGGACTTCAAGGTCTCGAGTTGCTCGGCGGCCGTTATGACCTCTTGGACAAGCTGGATAGTCGCCGGTACATCGACGACCGCCCACTGCGCCCGCGCAGCCGGCGTCAGGAAAGCGGCGAGGCAAACAGCCGTGAAAACCCTTACGAGAGGGAAACGAAATTTCTTCTGCATGAGCATGGATATCTCCTCGAGTTCAAGAGCGCTGCATGAACAACGGTAGCCAGACGGCCGGCTCCGGACCCACATCGGCAATGATCTTTCGCATCCGCTCAACCTCGCCTGCGCGACCTGAGATGACCGCGAGTTCGGCGTCGAAGCCCTTCAGATCCAATTCGCAGACGACGCTGTGATGCCCCTGCTTGACCAGAAAGCGACGGGAACCAGGTTCGAGCCGCTCCTTGATCAGTTTGTATTCACGTTCGGTGAGTCCGAGGCCCTGCGTGTATTCCGCGAAATTCGCGTCACCGTTCGGAAAGAACACCTTGGTCGGTGTTTGCTCGACCAGTGTGCGGCTGATGCGACTGTCCAAGACATCGCTCGCACTCTGGGTCGCAAGACTCATGACGGCATTGAGTTTTCGCCAGGTCTTGGGACCATCTTTGGCAAAGGCTTCGAATGCAGGATCGGCCAATAAGCGCCAGAACTCATCCATCCAACAGACGAGTCGGCGTCCGTCGAGCAATTGACGCACGAGATGAAAGAGATACAGCGTGACCGGTGTGCGCGTCGGCGCGTGATCCAGGAACTCGGTCACGTCGAAGCCGACGACAGGATGCGCGCCGAGGCGGGAAACCACGGTGTCGCTGGGATTGTCGAACACCCAAGCGTATTCACCGCCGCAGGAATCACACCAGCGTGCCAGGCGTGCGTGCAAGCCCTCAGGGTCGGTCGGATCCAGGAATTCCACGAGGCGCGACAACCGTCTGGACGGCGCATCGAGCGCCAACGTACCGCGCAGCGCCTGATCGAGGTCGACCTGCTCACGCACCGGCGGCTGCGGTCCGTCCGCCCGCCCCGAGTGCAGGCCACCGAGTTCGCGCAACCAAGCCTTCAGGAACTCGATGTTCGCGGGCGTCCCCGGCAGTTGCAGCGGATTGAAACCAGTCGGCACCCCACTGTGCAAGGGCAGATACTCACCACCCAAGGCACGTATGAGGATCTCCAGACCGCGGTCCTTGTCAAAGATGACTTGTGTGACTCCCTGCCGGGACAGCATTGCGATTAGAAAGCCGATGAATACGGTCTTGCCAGAGCCGGTCGGCCCGCAAATGAGCGTGTGCCCGATATCCTTGCGGCTGCCGCCGTCCGGGTCCTTGGGGTCGCTCGCGTGCAAGGAGAAGTAATAAGGCGAGTGCGCGCTGGTGACGAACTGCGTCAGGGCCTCGCCCCAATGATTGCCGCTCGCCCGACCAGTCGGATAATTATGGAAGGGTGCCATCGCGACGAAATTGCGCGAAGTAATGGGTGCTTTGCGTGGTCGTAGCGGGAAATTGCCCGGTAGTTGCGCCCAGAAAGCCGCCTCGAGCGCGAGATCTTCGCGCGCCACAAGCATCCCGGTGTCGGCCAGAAGACTCCTTGCCCAGGCAATATGATCATTGAGCCGGCCGAGTCGAGGCGCAGTACATACCTGTGTCGCACGATCGGGGACATCGGCCATGATTTGCAACGAGAAGTGATGCTCGCCCATGACGAACTCGTTGCTCGTCAAGGCATCGAGCGCCTCCTTGAGCGCAGCGGCTTGGGAGACCGCAAAGTCGCCGGCATTGACCATCCGATTGAATTGGCGCTGCAGCAAAGCCTGTCCCGAAGCCTTGGTCAGGAATGAGAACGATTGCGTCAGCACCAGTGGGAACGGAGCTGACAACAGTGCGCCATACATGCCGACAACTGTCGGCGTGGGATATTCCTTGATGCCCAGCATCGCACCGACGCGGGTTTCACTCGGCATCCGGTACTCGATGACCTCATTTCCAAAAAAGAGACGTGTGCTAGCCAAGGCAGCACCGAGCGGTCCGCGCGGTAGGGGAACGCGCTGCCATTCGCCGTTGACGAGCAGACAAAGATACTCAAGCAAGCCAGAACACCAAGTGTCACCAAAGCGATAGGCACCGAGCGGTTCGGGCTCATAGCGCGCGAGCGATGCGCAGAGTGTTTCGGCGAGCTTGGCGCAAGCATCGAGTGCGTCGGCAATCTCGAGCGGCGATTCGTCGCGCCCCGTCCGCGATAAGATTTTTGCCAGCAACCCGGTCGCGACCCCCGCAGTCGGGCGATACACGAGCGCAACATAGAGCTCATTGAACAGCAGGCGCTCGCCACTGAGCCGCATCGCATACCGACGAGCCAGAGCCTGCGCAAAATCCGTTCCACCCGGCGTGCGGACGCGTTTCCCCGCGGCCGGGTCCCCGGAAGTCGCGAGATCCTGCGCGGGTGCGCAGCAGCGTCGCACCACATGAGTCCATATGGCAACGTTCGGTCCGCCGAGATTGCGCCACAGTACGTTCAACCGCTCATTCCAAGCATTGAGCTGCTCGTCGTCGCTGCACTCGAAACTCGCGCCACCCAGCCGGAATGCCTGCAGATAATCGCCGAATTGCGTCTTGATGACTTTTGCAGCGACATGCGCCGTATAGGGAATCCGCTCGGCCGCCGGAAACTCCCGCTGCAGGGCCACCGCACGTGAGCGACTCAGCATGCGCGACTCCCAGACAACATGCGACGCGCGGCACGCCGGCGCCCCGAGCGCGTCGGCAGATCGAGCGCAAGTGGGCTATAGCTGCTCGACTTCCAGTGACTCCAATTCGCGAAGAATGCTGGCAGACGGGTGCGCGCCGACAACATCAGCAGATCGAAATATCGCGCATCCCGGGCGCAGAGCAGTAAACACAGTCCGTGGATCGGCAGACACAGCATCAAGGTAAGCAAGTTCTTGGTCAGCAAGAAAGCTTCCATCGTAAATACCAGGTTGAAAAGGAGCGCCGAATAAGTGACGCCCCAGCGCATCGGCGGCCGCGTCGCCCCCACGAACAGGGGATCCGCCGTGAGCCCAGGATTGCGTGTAGTCACGACTAACCCCTCAAACACCGAACATGCCACGAACCCAAGTCACAATTTGTGGTGCTCCGAACGCGATCGCGATTCCCAGTATCGCGGCCAGACACCAACCCCAGGAAAGTCGATTTGCCATCGCCATGCCACCGAGAATCATGACGAGAATGATGGCCACCGGCGTCAACCAGGCGAGGATATTTGTCTGCAATGCGGAGGCGCCCGTCATGAACGGCGAGGTCTGAGCCCAAACAAGTCCGGGGGAAAAGAGCGCCGCCAGAATGGCGGCGCGGGAACAAGTGCGCATGGTGGAAATCCTTTTCCGGGTTGAACGAAGATTAAGGTTCGATACGGTGGCGGTTAGACCTCCGCGGCCAGTGCACCGAGTTCGCGTTCGTCGCGGCGCGCGGCGAGTTCTTCGCGTTTCGCCTTGCCGGGCGCGCCGAACTTGAAGCTCTGCACGACGTACGAATAGTCGTATTGCTTCTCGCCGTCGCGATCCGTCCAGTTGTTGGCACGAACCTGCGCTTGCACGATCAGCTGATCTCCCTTGAGCGCATTCTTGGCGAGCACTTCGCCGAGCGACTCGAACGCGACGAACCAGAGACTGGTCGCCACTTCACGTGGATTGCCGTCATCGTCCTTACCCGCATAGTCATTGCCGACGAGGCAAAAGCGCGTATAGCTGGTGTCGCCTTTGACCGTCAGTTCGGGGTTCTTGGCGAGATTGCCGATGGCCGTGATCGTGAAACTGTTCATATTTGCGCTCCTTGCAGATGGTGGGAAGATCTCGAACGCACTTACCGTGCGTGCGAGACAGTCTGCGAGAACCGTGCGCCGGGGAACACCGAATTAACTGATGCGTTTCCACAGAAACACCGATTGCCCTGCCGGCCGCCTGGCGACGGCAGCCGATATTCGCAAATTCACACTCCCACACGCGCAATCTCGTCGAACGCGCTCTTGAGCCATACCTTGACGCGTTGCCGCTCGAGCAGGCCGAGACCGGTGGTGTCACCCTCCGCCTTATTGGCCGCGGCCCAGAAACTCGAACTGCTGGCATCGATCTTGATCATCGAGGTTTCCTGAAGTCGCCTGATCGTGATGATCGTGGCGCCGAGCGCGAGCGCACGTTCTTTCTCGCCGGAAGCATCGAAAATCCGAAAGTCGGCGCCGCGCACTTCGTTTTGCACGAGCACATAGTTGAGCCGCCGTTCGTGTCGGTCGAGAAGACGCTTGAGCAAATCGACGGAGTCCTTGCCGGCATCCATGACATGCCAGTAGCGAATATGAATGCCGAGTTCCGGCGCCACCTCGAGCAATTGCGAATCGTCCATCCACTGCGTCAGTCGCTCCTGCGTTTGTGCGGCAAGATCGACCAGGATGCGTCGGTCCGGATTCTCGGTCGCGGCCTCGACGATTGCATCCAAGCTCGTGTAGTCGTCGATGAGCACGGGCGAGGCGAAGCCACGATAAAACCGCAGCAACGCGCCGTGGGATCGATCCGAATCGAAGCCCAGGAACGGCAGGGAATGATCGATCAGATACTGCGCGAGCAGGCGAGCGACCAAGGACTTGCCCACGCCGCCCTTCTCTCCGCCCAATAAGTGGATGTTCGTCATCGCGACTCCGGTGTTTGCAAAGCGGTGTACGTTACCATCCCCGGATGACGGCCGGCGGCGCATTGCGTTACTCGTTTCGCATACACTAGCGAATCAATCACTTAACCCAAGGTGACCGATGGCCTCGCCGCCGCTGCCCCGTACCGAGAACCCAGTTGCCCTGCGGGTAACGGAGTTGACCAAGCAATATGCGGACGTCACCGCAGTCGGCGGTGTGTCATTTGAGGTGCTGCGCGGCGAGATCGTGGGCCTCCTCGGACCCAACGGGGCGGGCAAAACCACGACGATCAACATGATTTTGGGCGTGCTCCAGGCGAGCACAGGCAAGATCCAGATCGGTGATTTCGACATCGGCCGTCAGCGTGCGCGCGCACTCTCGCGCACCAACTTTGCCGCTGTATACGCGGCGTTGCCGGGTAATCTGACTGTTGTTCAGAATCTGCGCTTCTTCGGACTACTTTATGACGTCGAGGGCCTGCACGAGCGCGTCGAGGAATCATTGCGCGAATTCGATCTAGAGCATTTGCGAAATACGAAGTGCGGCCTTCTGTCCTCGGGTGAGCAGACGCGCGCCGCGCTCGCGAAGGCGCTTCTCAATCGCCCGCAACTCTTGCTGCTCGATGAACCGACGGCGTCCTTGGACCCTTCGACTGCGCAGATCATCCGCGGCAAGATCAAGAGCCTCGCAACCAGCGGGCGTTGCGGGATATTGTGGACGTCTCACAACATGAACGAAGTCGAAGCCGTCTGCGATCGCGTGCTGTTTCTATCGCATGGCAAGATCCTGCTATCCGGGGACCCGCGCACGCTGCCGCGTGAACACGGTTCCGCGACACTCGAGGAGCTGTTCATTCGTGTCGCGCGCGAGCCTTTGCACGACGCCCCGGCGGCGACCCCATGAAGTGGCGACCGATCGCGGGTGTCGTCTTGCGACAGATTTATCTGCTGCGCGGCAGCCCAGTTCGTCTCTTTCCGATGGTCACCTGGGTAGCGATCGACATCGTTCTCTGGGGCTTCATCACGCGTTACCTCAACAGCGTCAGCGGCGCGGGTATGAACTTCGTCCCGACGCTCCTCGGCGCCGTGCTGCTCTGGGATTTCTGCACGCGCATCATGCAGGGCGTGACCACGGCGTTCCTCGAGGATGTCTGGTCGCGGAATTTCTTGAATCTGTTCGCCTCGCCTCTGTCGATTTCGGAATATGTCTCCGGCCTCGTATTGACCAGCATCATGACGAGCAGCGTAGGGCTGGCGCTAATGTTGCTGCTCGCGACGACGTTCTTCGGTCTGCAGTTCTTTTCCCTGGGGATAGCGCTGGTCCTATTCCTGCTGGTCCTGTTCGTGTTCGGCATTACGCTCGGAATCATCGGCAGCGCCATGGTGCTTCGGTTGGGGCCGGCGTCTGAATGGTTGTTATGGCCACTGCCCGCCGTGCTTGCACCTTTTGCGGCGGTGTTCTATCCGCTCGCAACACTGCCGACCTGGATGCAGGTGGTTGCGCGCGGCTTGCCGCCGAGCTACGTCTTCGAGGGTATGCGCGCATTGCTCGCAGGAGACCCGTTTCCCTGGACAGTTTTGTTGGTGGGGGCCGGCCTTGCGCTGGTCGAACTGTTACTTGCCGGCTACCTCTACGCGCGCGTCTATCGACATGCAGTTCGCACCGGACTGCTCGCGCGCTACAGCGCGGAGAGCGCCGCGTAGCGGAGCTCTCAAGGATATAACGGTGCGAGACCGCTGCCGCCGCCGCCCGATTGGGATTCGTGCCGCGGCAGATCCTTGAGCAGCGCGAGAAGTGCGGAGCCGTCCCAACCGGTACCGCCATAACACGCTCGGTCGAGTTCGAGCAGACGCTCGGTGATAGCGGCGTTGCCCAACTTCTTGGCGAGCGCCTCGAGCCCAGGAACCGTTTCACCCGGCCATGCAGCCGCCACCCACGCAAGCAGGGCGCGGCGCGCGCGAGGCGCATCGTTGCGGCGACAGGCGTCGTGGAATTGGGCGCGGGCTTGCGATGCATTCATCGCCGTCGGTCTAACGGCTGGAGTGATCGGCGTGGCGGCGGCCGTGGCCCCGCGACGGCGCGCGCGACGCCACGCGAACAGCGTTACGAGCCAAAGAACCGCGAGCACGCTGCTGATACCGACCCACCAGCGCATCGCGGGTGAACTCGAGATCCACGATGTTGATGGGGCGCTGTGTTCGGCCGGCGCCAAGGCAGCGGTCGGCACTGCGGGAGCCGAAGTCGACCCGGACGGCTGCGCGCCGGAAGCCTGAGTACCAGTGCCGCCCAGCGCGGGCAGGATCGTCAGCGTGCGCGCGGGCAGACTCACTTCGCGCGACTCATTAGCCTTCGTGTCCCACCATGCCAAACGAATGGCAGGCACGACGTACTCTCCCGGCTGGTCGGCAATCAGTGCGATCGATTGATTGCGGGTGCCGAGGACCGTGTCGTCGTGCTGCGAATTCTCGAGCTTCGCCTGATCGGGATACGCCTTGAGACCGGGCGGAACCGAGAGCATCGTCGTGACATCGGGCAGTTGGGTCGCGGTCAGGCCCTCCGCGGCCAGATGCAAATCCAAGGTGATCGGATCGCCGACCCGCGCCTGCACGGAGTCCGGACGCCACTCGCCGGTTAGAGTCACGGACTGTGCGGGCAGCCAGGGACCCGAGCCGGCCGCTGCGGGTCGCGCACGGACATTCAAGACGAGCGGATCGCCCTGGACGCGAATTGGTTTGGTGCCCGTCATCATGCCGGCACCGGCCCCGAATAAATCGGCAAAGGGATCGTTGCCGAACTGGTCGGCATGCAGGCGCAGCGCAATTTGCCCTTCGACCACGGGACCGGGTATCGAGAGCGTGCCGCTACGTTGCGGGAATACGAGATAATGGCGCTCGACGACATCATAGGTCGTGCCGTTCTTAACGACACTATGACGGCTGTCGGATTGAATCTGCTCGATCAGCGCATCGTTGCTGGGCGGAAAATCCATGCCGGCCCGATACAGGGGCTCCGCCATATAGAGCCGCACGGTGACGCGCACGGCTTGCTGCAGATAGGGATCCGCGCGATCGACACTCGTTTCTATGAATACTTTCTTCGCAGCGGAATTGCCCGCCTGAGAGCCTGACGTCCCGCCACCCGTGTTGGTCACAGTCAAGCTCAAGGGCGCACTCGACTCGCCCGACCAGTCGATCGCGGGCACGGTCAACTGGCCGGTATGCTTGGGCGACAGCATCACGATCGTCTCGATGCGCAAACTCGTGCTGCCGTTGATGATCTGCATCGTCTTCGTGCTGCTGGTCGACAGCACGTCGAAGTCTTGTTGCAGCGGCGTGAGATCGGGAAGCCCGCTCGACTCGGAATCCCGCTCGAGGCGAAGTTGCACGGCATCGCCGATCCCGATCGTCGTGCTGTCCAGGGTTGCATGCACCGCGGCCCGCGCGACGCCGATGAATGCGCAAAAACACGCGACGGTCAAGCAAATAGTCCCGCGGACCCGTACGCGCGCGGCCTCACGAACGGTGCTCACGGTTGGTTCTCCCGCTGCTGCTTGAGCATGTGCTCGATCATGAACTTGCGTCGCAAGAGACCGGCCGGATCGTCAGGTATCCAGCGCAACCACTGATCCAGCGCAAGCGCTTGTTCGGACTCGGGCTTGCCGTCAGCGGCGACGGGGGCTTTGTCGGCCGCCTTGTCGGTCGCTTTATCCGCAGCGGACTGGGCTTGCTGTGCTTGGGTCGCCTGGCCTTTTGGCTGCTGCTCCGCGGCTTGCCCAGCCTGCGCCTGCTGTTGAGCGGCATTCATTTGCTCCTTCTGCTGCTGACTCTGCGCTGCCGCGCGCGCTTCCTCCTGGGCCTGTGCCGCAGAGTCCTTGCCAAAGTCCTTGCCTGAATTCTTCGCTTGGCCCAGATCCTTGGACTCGCCGCCCTGCTGCTGGGTTTGGTCTTTGCCCTGACCCTTGTCCTGTTGTCCTTGGTCCTTGGCTTGCTGCCCCTGGCCCTTACTCTGACCCTGGTCCTTATTTTGCTGTTCCGCATCCTTGCCCTGCTGCCCCTGGTCTTTGTTCTGATCCTGGCCTTGGGCACCACTCTGATCTTTGCCTTGTCCTTGGTCATTACCCTGACCCTTGTCCTGATTCTTGTCCTGGCCCTGATCGCCTTGTTGCTGTTTCTGCTGTTGCTGCTTCTGCTTCTGCAGCTGTTGCGAGACGAGATCGCGATTATGTGCAGCGTCGCGGTAGAGCGCCGATTCCTTGGGCGCCTGCTTGAGGGCGGCTTCATACGCCTGCAGTCCCGCCTCCAAGTCCCCCGCACGCGCCAAGGCGTTGCCGCGGTTATAAAGCGACTCCGGGTCGGAGGCACCCTGCAACTGCTTGGCAGCGGCCGCATAATCCTGCGCCTTGATCTCTGCATAGGCGCGCCGCTGCGGATCCTGGAACAGCGGCGCCGCGGCCGCCGCCTTCCCGGAGTCCAATAGCTGCTGTGCGCGCTGGTCCGGCCGGGACCATAAATCAGCCCAATCGGCCGCCCGTACCGACGTTGCCGTCAACAACGCACCCAGCAGCAGCGGAAACAGCGTGCGTGACCCCGGCAATCGCGCGCTCATAACCAACCTCGTCGCGCCAAGAACGCCGCGAGCAGCAACAAGGGCGGTAACAACCAGATGCCCTCGTTCCGCCATTCGCCAACTTCGAGCTTGGTCGCCAAGGCGTTCTGATCGAGCGGATTGGAGGCATCGCGCGGTAGCGAGGCAATCAGTTGGGCAACGTCCTTGAGCGGCCAATACCGGCCCCCGCCCGCACTGGCCACGGCCTGCAACTCGTCGATGGGCAAGGTCGCGATCACGTCTCGGCCTTGCGCATCCTTGAGAAACCCACCGGAGCCGTTCATCACGGGTGCCCCCGCGGCGGTGCCGACGCCGATCACCTGCAGTTCCGCGCCTTGCGCCTTGAGCGCCTTCGCGGCGACGAGCGCGTCGGTGGAATCCGTGAACCCGTCCGTGAGCACGATGACCTTGCCATGCCGACTGGCCGCTTGCTGCAAAAGCAAACCCGCCTCGGTGAGTGCCGGCGCAATCTCATCGCCGTTCTCCGGCATGATGCCGGGCGCGAGCGGCTGCAACAAGGAACGCACGGTCGCCACGTCTGACGTCAAGGGCACGACCACGTGCGCCTCGCCCGCAAAGGCGATCAGCGCGACCCGAGCATCCCGCGCCGCCTTCAGGATGTCCTCGATCGCATAGCGCGCCCGCGTCGTACGGTCGGGCGCGATGTCGGTGGCCTTCATGGATGGCGACAAGTCCAGCACGATCACCCAATCCTCAGGCGCGCGGAACGCCGTGCTCTGCTCGCGCTGCCACGTGGGGCCCGCGAGCGCGAGCGCAGCAAGGGCCCAGACCAAGGCCATCGGAATCCACGGCGAGCTCGCGCGCTCTTGCGTCTGAAGACGCAGCGCGGGCAGAAGATCCGCATCGACGACATCGCCCCAACCACCGCTGCGGCGCTGTCGCCAGAATGACCATCCAGCCCACAGCAACAAAGGCGGCAGGGCGAGCAGCCACAGAGGGTGCATGAAGTGGAACGCCGCGAGCGCAGCGACGACATTCAGTTCCACGCGCGCGCCCCCCACCAAACTGCCGGCACGCTGAGCAGCAAGGCCAGAGCAAGCGGATACGAGAACCACTCATCCGTGGGACGCAACCATTGGTCGCGACCCGCGACCGGTTCGAGCTTCTCGATCTGCGCGTAGACCGCCTGCAGCGCGTTCGCATCCGTGGCACGAAAGTATTGACCACCCGTGGTCTTGGCGATCGCCTTGAGCGTGTCTTCGTCAAGGTCGTTGTTGCCCATCGAACCGAAGAATCCGGCGCGCGCCGCGGCGCCGACCCCGATCGTGTAGATGCGTAGACCCGCCTCCGCGGCGAAGCGCGCCGCCTGCAAGGGCTGCAGAGTCCCGGCATTACTCTCACCGTCGGTGAGCAGAATCAAGATCGTGTGATCGCCCTCACCCTTGTTCGTGCCGCCATTTGCCGCCTCCGCGCGTAATCGTTTGATCGCAAGACCAATCGCATCGCCGATTGCAGTTTCCGTGCCGGCGAAACCCACCAGGGCCTCATCCAGGAAACGGTGCACCGTCGCGAGATCCGGCGTCAGGGGCGCTTGCACATAGGGTTGCGTGCCGAACAGGATCAGTCCGACTTGGTCGCCCTGTCGCCCATCGATGAACTGCCCCGCAACTTCCTGCACGACTTGCAGACGGCTCGCGTTATTGGCCATGTCCCGCGTGTTCATCGAACCGGAAATATCGACGGCGAGGATCACGCGTCGTCCCGTCGTGGGCGCGGGCAGCGGATCGCCCAGCCATTGCGGCCGCATGGCCGCGAGAACCAACAGCAACCAAAGCAGCACGAACAGGCCCTGGCGCATTCGCGCGACCGTGGGAACAACACCCGCAGGCCGATCCAAGGTCGCCGCAAAGGGCAGAAAAATCGCCATGCCGCCCGGTTCGGCCGCGGACCGCAAGCGATACAAGATCCAAGGCAGCGGCAGCAACACGGCCATCCATGGCCAGGCGAGATGCATCATGGCGCGCGCCTCCGACGGGACTTGCGCGCCGCGCGTCGAATGAATGTCTCCGCGGCTGCGAACCAGCCGGCGGCATCGCCTGGGGCGCCCTGCGCAGACGCCGTGCCAGCGGCGGATGCCGCTCCATAGCTCGCCGCCAGCAACGACTGACCGACGGCGCCCGTGAACGCGGCGCCGCCGCGTTCGGCGAGAAAGCTCAACCAGGCCGTGCCGTTCAGCCGCGCGACGCGCTCTGCACCGAAGCACGCCAGCGCATACCGGCGCAATAGATTCTGTATCGCTCGCGCGGTCTCAGCGGGCTCGCGTGCGGTCGCGCGGATGCGCGTGAGCTCCCGCAAGGTCGCCCGCTGCAAGCGGCGGCGCGGATTGCGCCACCACACAATTGCGACGACGACGAGCGCAACAGCGAGGCCCGCCAGCACCCACCAACCCGGCGCAGGCGGCCACCAGCCGGGCGGCGGCGGCGCGTACTCGGGCGCGAGTTGCGCAAGCCACGACGGATTCACGGCTTGGGCCATGGCGCCCTCATGCCGCGAGCTGCGCGGCCAGAGCCGCATCGGTATCGATGCGCGTGATCGACAAACGCAGCCGATCGCCAAGCGCCTGTAAGCTCGCCGCGCGCCGCTGCCAGAGCGCGAGCCAAGGCGCGCGCGTGCGAGCACCATCGAGCGGCCACAAGCGCCCCGGTAAACCGGCGCGAAACTTGCCGTCCGGCAAACCAGAGCGCTCGAGCGCATCCGTGACCCAGAACAAGCGGCACTCGGCATGGGCCGCCAGCGTCGACCAGATCAGGTCCGAAGGATCCGCCGCCCCTTGTGAGGCGAAGTCGCTGATCGCGAGCACGAGACTGCCCGGGTGGACCATGGGTTGCAGTGTGCGCAGGGCTTCGCCGAGGGTTTGCGGCTTGGGGAGCGCCGGCGCCCGCGGCTGCAAGGCAAGCAGCGCATTGAGAATCGGCAACACCCCCGCTTGGCGCGCGCGCGGCGGCAAACAAACCGTCTCGACGCCGTTGGCAATCACCGCGCCGACCCGATCGCCGCTCTGCGCCACGGTCCAGGCCAGCAACGCCGCGGCACGCACGGCGAGGACCGACTTCAACTGCAGGCGGCTACCGAAGAACATCCCGGGCTGCAGGTCCACCAGCAGCCAGACAGGACGCTCGCGCTCCTCGCGAAACAGTTTCGTGTGCAGACGGCCACGGCGCGCCGAAACACGCCAATCGATGCTGCGCGCATCATCTCCAGCGACATACGGGCGAACCTCTTCGAACTCCAGACCCCGCCCACGCTGCACGCCGCGATGCGCGCCGAGCTGCCGCGCACGCGCCGGCGACTGCAGGCGCAAGCGAATGTCGCGCGCGTCGGCCTGCAAGGCGAGGAGTTCATCGAGGTCCGGCAATTTCATGGGGCCGGAACGCGCCGCAAGAGCTCATCGACACAGGTTTGCGCCGTGATGCCGCGCGCCTGGGCACCGTAGTCGAGCAGCAGTCGGTGCCGAAGCGCATCCGGCGCGATCGTCTGGACATCCTCCGGCGTGACGAAGTCGCGGCCGGCAAGCCAAGCGATCGCGCGCGCGCCGCGCTCGATCGAGATCGCCGCGCGCGGACTCACGCCCCAGCGCAGCCATTCGCGCAACTGCGCACTATAGGGTTCGGGACGTCGCGTCGCATCGACCAGGGCCGCGATGTAATCGGCGACCGGGTCCGCGAGGGTCAGACCAAGGATCTCGCCGCGCGCGGCGAAGATCACCGCCTGGCTGAGGCGCTGCGGCGGCGGCGGCAACTCGCGCTGGCTGATCGCCTCATCGCGCGCCAGCTTCATGATCTTCAAGGTCGTTGCGCGGTCCGGATAGTCCACCATGACATGCAGCATGAAACGATCGATCTGCGCCTCGGGTAAGGGGTAGGTTCCCTCCTGCTCGATCGGGTTCTGAGTGGCCATCACGAAGAAGAGCCGCGGTAAAGCGTAGCTCGCCTGACCGACACTGATCTGCCGTTCGGCCATTGCCTCGAGCAAGGCGGATTGCACCTTCGCGGGTGCACGATTGATCTCGTCGGCGAGAATCAAGTTGTGGAACAAGGGTCCGCGCTGAAACTTGAACACGCCCTCCTCGGGCCGGTAGATTTCGGAGCCTGTCAGATCGGCCGGCAACATGTCGGGCGTGAACTGCACGCGCTGAAAGTCGCCCTCTACGGCGTGGGCAAGCGCCTTGACCGCACGCGTCTTGGCAAGCCCCGGCGGTCCCTCGACGAGCAGATGTCCATCCGCCAGCAGGGCCACGAGCAAGCGCTCCACCAGCACCTCCTGGCCGATAATCTGGCTCGACAAATACTCCCGCAGCCGCGAAAAGTCGGCGCGGGCGGCGCCTTTGGAATTCAGCTCAGTCATCAAATCCTCCCGGGCTACGAGGCAAGCCTAAGCACTAGGCGCCCCTGATCGTCAGTGAACAGATGAATTGTCCGCCATGGCGATGCGTAAGCCACGACCGGCGGCAACCCTACATGTTGCCAGCAACCCGTGTGCCACGTCAGCCCTGAGCGCGCGAGCGCCTCTCAGGGCGGCGCCACGGTATATCAGGTCGGGCCATGATATTCGGTGCGCCGCGCCGCCATGGGGACGCCGATTCGACTGCGCAGGCGCTGCGGAAGTTCCATGTCGCGCCGCCTGCAATTTTTGCCCGGACGCGCCGGTCTCCTTGGCAACGCCCAGGAGTCCCCATGACGCCCACCCTAAGAATCCTCTTGCTTACCGGATCACTTTTGGCCGGCGCTCCCGCCGCAATCGCCCAATCCCGCCCTGCGGTCATCGAGCTCTATACGTCAGAGGGCTGCAGCTCCTGTCCGCCCGCGGAAGCCTACCTGGGCGAACTCGCCCAGCGCGGTGATGTGCTCGCGCTGAGCTTTCACGTCGACTACTGGGACGATCTCGGTTGGCGCGACCGCTTCGCGTTGCCGGCCGCCGTGACCCGGCAGCGCGTCTACGCACAAGCCTTGCGACTCGCGAGCGTCTACACGCCGCAAGCCGTGATCGACGGCACGGGCAATTTCGTCGGCAGCGATCGGTCGGCCATCGATCGCGCTTTGACTAGTAAACGCTCGGACGCAGCCGGGCGCCCCACGGTGGGAATCGATCTGGCGGTGCTGGCCGGCGACGTCAAAATCGATCTTGCGCCCCAAGCAGGCGCGACACCCAGCGAGATCGTGCTGATCGCCTACCAGCGCACGGCGCAGACGCCGGTCGGCCGCGGCGAGAACTCCGGACGAACTCTGCGCGAGTTCAATATCGTGCGCGATTTTCACACCCTCGGCCGCTGGAGCGGCGAGGCACGACAATTCCACGTGCGCGGCGATTCGCTGCCGCCCGGCACGACGGACGTGGCCGTGATCGTGCAAGCGCAGGGACAGTCCGCCATCATCGGCGCCGCAAGCGTGGCGCTGAACTAATACGCTACACTGCCGCGATCGATAACAAGACCGAGGGGATGACCGTGAGGATAGTTGACGTGCGGCGGCGGCCGTTCTGCGCCTGTGTTTTGTTGTATCTCGGCCTCGCGACCAGCGGCCATGCCGATACCGTCGTCGTCACCGCGGACCGCATGCTCGACGTCATCGCAGGGCGCATGGTTCTGCACCCGGCGATCACGGTGACGGATGGGCGCATCACGGCGATCGGCACACAAGGCGCGCCAGTGCCCGCAGGCAGCCGGCAGATCGACCTACCGGGCATGACCTTGCTGCCGGGTCTCATTGATATGCACACGCACCTGACCAGCGATCCCCGTTACGGTGGTTATCGAGGACTCGAATTTACGGATAATTTTTGGACTGTGGTCGGCGTCGCGAATGCCAAGAAGACGCTCGAAGCCGGTTTTACGACCGTGCGCAACGTGGGCTCAGCGAACTACGACGATGTCGCGATCAAACAGGGGATCGAAGCCGGGCTCGTACCCGGTCCGCGCATCGTGCCCGCAACTTATGCGATCGGCGCGACCGGCGGTCACTGCGATTCGACGGAATTTCCGCCCTCGATCAGCGTGCCCTCGCCGCAAATTGCGAACGGGCCCGAGGAGATTCGGGCCACCGTGCGCAAGCTGCGCAAGTATGGTGCGGAAGTCATCAAGTTCTGCGGTACGGGCGGGGTATTCTCGAAGACCGATACCGTGGGTGGTCAGCAATATGACCTCGCCGAGATGACCGCCCTCGTCGAGACTGCCCATATGCTCGGCCTCAAAGTCGCCGTGCACGCGCACGGCACGGCCGGCATCAAGGATGCGATTCGTGCGGGCGTCGACACGATCGAGCATGCGAGTCTCGCCGACGACGAAGCTTTTGCGCTCGCGAAGCAGCACGGCACCTGGTTCGACATGGACATCTACGATGACGACTACATCCTTGCGGAAGGCAAGAAGAACGGTGTGTTCCAGGAGTCCTTGGACAAGGAACGCAAGATCGGGCTGCAGCAGCGCCAGACTTTCCGCGCCGCGCTAAAGGCCGGTGTAAAGCTCATTTTCGGCACGGATGCGGGCGTCTACCCGAATGGCGACAACGCCAAACAATTCGTGACCATGGTGCAATGGGGAATGACACCGCTGCAGGCTATCCAAGCCGCGACGCGCAGCGCGGCGGAGGCGCTGGGCCGTACGAGCGACGTGGGTGCGATTGAGGTCGGCCGCTACGGCGATCTGATCGGCGTGGTGGGCGACCCGCTCGAGGACGTGGCGCGGCTGCAGTCGGTCGCCTTCGTCATGAAAGGTGGCGAGGTGTTCAAGTCACCGACGCATTGAGCCCGACGCAGGTACAGTCGGCGCGGACAAGCGGCGTGGTGCGCTGCGCGAAGCCGAATGGGGATCTTGTTGACAGGATCAGAACTGGTAGGATGTTTCCATCGGCCTAGTTTCTGTGATTGGGGCGAAGGGAAGAAAATAATAAGGGATGTCATGCATGTTCATTAGGTCAGTACCGAAACGATCATTGGCACGCGGTGTTTTTGCTCTGGTGACTTGTTGGTCTAGCAGTGCGCACGCTCAACTCGACGCCTCTGCAGCGACAGGGCTAGGCTTCGACGTTTCTTCTTTGACGGGACCTCCGACTACTTGCACATCTGGCGGCAATCCTGCTTCCTGCTATCTCACCGGCATTGAAGGCTATGACAATGGCACGGCCGCAGCGTATGGAAGTGCGGCCAGCCGTTTCTTGTCAGTGAGTACCTACGTACTGACGACTGGAGACCACTACGGCACCGGCACACCAACGGCAACGGTCAGCACGTCTTTCGGCGATACTTTGTCCATCCATAATGCACCAACGTCTGGCGTCGTTGCCCTGGTGCTTGGCTACGATTTGCAGGCTTCGGTGGGATGTCTTGTCGGCGCGGAGTCGAGTTGCGCGACAGCACCGGCCGTGACCCTGCTCAACAATCAATCCGCAGTCGCCAGCGCATCGCTTAACTCGCCAAGTTCACCGACTGCGAACGTAGGAAACGTAACTCTGGTTAGTGAGGCCGCACAAGTAAGCGGCACCTATGTGCTCGACCTCAGCTACCACTCGTCGGCGGCGAACTTGTTATTTTCTCTCGACTCGGACTCGAATTGTCAGGTTGGGTTCGGTATCGGGTACTGCCAGGCGCAAACGAGCGGAAGGGCGTGGGTCGAAAGCGTCTCAGTGCTCGGCGATCCCAATGCGAGGATTACACTCGCACCCACCCCATCCCCGGCGCCCGAGATAGATTCAAGTTCGGCAGTCGCCGCACTCACATTTCTATTGGGTGGATTGGCCGTCATTCTCGATAGCCGCACCGCGTTACGTGCCCGCGTATGAGCCACCGAGACACCGAGGAATTCGGGGGTATCGACGGTGAGGATCTCATTGAGTTTAGCCACGTCCCAGCGGCCGGTCGGGCAGTGGGATGAGTCGCACCGCCAGCCCTAGGCTGGCTTGGCGAGTTCTGCATCGATCGTCGACACGAGCAGGGGGTTGTCCGCGGCGACATCGGGCGAAAAACGCGCAAAGACGCGTCCTTTTTTATTGATGAGAAACTTTTCGAAATTCCAAAGAACATCGACTGGGTTCTTCGGATTCACTCCATGCGCCTTTAGCTTCTCACGAAAAGGACCCTCGCCGATGGCCTTGGGCTGCGCGGCCGTGAGATTGGTATAGAGCGGATGTTGATCGTCGCCGACCACGGAGATCTTGGCGAACAGCGGGAAATGCACGTCGAATTTCACCGAGCAAAATTCTTTGATTTCCGCCTCGGTACCGGGCTCCTGGCCGCCGAAGTTGTTGGCTGGGAACGCGAGAACCTCGAGGCCTTCAGTGCGCTTGGCCTGGACGTGCATTGCCCAACCCCGCGAGGTTAGGATGACGCCATGAATCCAACGAATAGCGAGGGCATCAGGAGACCGACGGCGACGTACTTGGGTCTGGCGGCCGCGCTGCTCGCGCTGACGCTAGGCGACAGGTTCGCGCAAGCTGCAGAACCGCCGGGTCCGCCGATCGTGTTGCGCGCGGCGCGCTTGCTCGACGTCGCAGCCGGTCGCGTCGTAACACCGGGCGAGATTCTCGTCACGGGCGAACGCATCACAGCGGCCGGGACGACCGTGCCGCACCCGGCCGAGGCCAAGATCATCGATCTCGGCGACGCGACCTTGATGCCCGGACTCATCGACGCGCACGTGCATCTGTTCTTGCATCCGGGGGCCGAGGATTTGCAGACGGTCGAAGAGTCCGTGCCGCAGCGCACGATCTTGGCCGTACTCGCTGCGCGCGACGATCTCCTCGCGGGCTACACGGCCGAGCGCGACATGGGGACGGAGGGCGCGGGCTCAGCGGACACCGCCGTGCGTAACGCGATCGACGCCGGCCTCGTGCCCGGGCCACGCCTGCGCATCAGCGGCAATGCGGTCGACATACTCGGGGGGCACGAAGATGCCAAGGGGTTCAATCCCGCGCAGCGGGTTCTTTCGAACGCCGACTACGCCAATACATCGGCGGAGCTCGTCGCCGTGATCCGCCAGCAACATAAGGAAGGCTCGGACTTCGTCAAGATCTACGAGACCGGTCATGATGAATTTCACGACGGTGTGTTCTCGACCCCCTACCAATACACTTACGAAGAACTCAAAGCGGCCGTCGATGAAGCGGCGCGGCTCGGTACGGTCGTCGCCGTGCACGCCAACGGCGAACCGGGCACGCTGTACGCTGCGCGCGCCGGCGTGGCATCGATCGATCACGCCACGCAACTCAGTGACGCAACCATGGCGCTCATGAAGCAGAAACACATCCCGGCCGTACCGACGTTTGCGGTCTGGGAATACTTCGCGGAGCACGCGGCTTCGCCCGCCGCAGCGGCGCGCGAGCGGGCCGTCTTGGATTTCAAGCAAAAGGAATTCAAACGCGAGATCGCCGCCGGCATTCCGTTCTCGGTCGGTTCGGACGTGGGCCCCTTCCCGCACGGCACGCAGGCGCGCGAACTGGAACTCATGGTCCGCTACGGCATGACGCCGCTTGCGGTATTGCAAGCGGATCTGCTCAACGGCGCGAAGCTGCTCGGCTGGGCCGGGCAGATCGGGGAACTGAAGGCCGGCTACTATGCCGATATCATCGCCGTGCCGGGCAATCCGCTCGAGGACATTGGCGTGGTCGCGAAGGTCGGTTTCGTCATGAAGGGTGGCGTTGTCGCGAAAGGTCCGACGAGCGGCAGCTCACACTAATACACGCGACCGCCGCGGCCGCGGGCCGTGTTACCTGAATGTTATCTGGTTTGAATCATCCTGTTACATGGGCGCCGATACACTGAAGGTTTGCAGCAATCGAAGCCCGTTCGTTTTACTGTAACCGAGGTATCCGTGACAACACCCCGTCGATCCTTGATTCCAAGCGTCGCGGTCTGCTTGGCCGCCACCACAATCTGCCTCACCCATGCGCAAAAGGCCCACGCATCGTCGATTGTGTTCACGCCCGGAGACCTCGTTGTGACAGTCGAGGGTGATGGCAGCAATGTAGACAACCTGCCGGATTCCACCTACGGCGACAACCAAGCCGCACCGCTGACGCTCTATGAATATTCGCCGACGGGAACCAGCAGCACTTCTTTCGTCGGATCCTTGCAGTTGCCGCAGACTTCCTCGGGCAATCAATATGCGATCTCGGGTGAATATGGATC
>Ga0116231_10002666_pt1 | contig 37294 bp, 21 predicted proteins | sample S1TSphgellanicum_2_FD_89695 | JGI IMG/M metagenome (GOLD analysis project Ga0116231, IMG submission 89695) | Host-associated microbial communities from peat moss isolated from Minnesota, USA - S1T2_Fd - Sphagnum magellanicum MG | ecosystem: Host-associated > Plants > Peat moss > Unclassified...
AAGTTTTAAAAAATCCAATACCACTATCACACTGGTATGAAATATTGGAAAAACATCCAATACCAGAACCAGCTGGTATGTTCAAAAGTGGATACCCACCCAACACTGGTAGCAACCTTTACATTGTGGAAAGTATCCAAATTTCCAAAACTATTTGTCATGATGAACCAATCAAAATAGCCCTCCCTTTAAAGGTTTAAACAGTTAGTTTCCTCCCCCCTCAATTTTGTGATGTAGCCAATGTGTTGATCACCCAGAAGCTGATTTAGCCAAAATTTGGCTATTAAAAATATGAAATCAAAAAATTAAATGTCCTTATATGTTTTTGGTTACCTACTTGAACCATATGTAGAAATCTGGCAAATTTTAAAGATCTTCTTGAATATTCTTCTAATTTTGGTGATTTGTTTTCAGAAAATCGTAGAATTTGGAACAAGTTTCACAACAGTGTGAAATTTCACACAAAGGACAAAGGCTGCTGCAGCTGCTAGTTAATTTAATCTACCGGTAGTGGCATAATTAAACAGATTTGTAACTTGGGTTGTTTTTGTCACTTGGTGACCAAAAAAGGAGGTGCAAACTGTCCAAAAACAATTTTGGAAAAAAGGTTCAGAGTAGTCACATTTTGGGGGGGCTAAAAGAAACAAAAAAGTGAAACTCACCATATTTAGAGCATAGTTCCTTGTACGTAGCCAGTTAGTAATGGACTTTGAAAAAGTTTCTTATCCTCTTCTGGATGATTGCCAGTCCACTGACCTCACCAAATTGAAAACAAATTACGCTGATCTCCACATTCTGCAAAAGAAAAAGGAAGTGGCCAGTACCAATTATATTGTAGAGCTAATCTGTTGATAAATTTGAATTTTTGTTTTTTCCCCTGAAATTGGGCCACAGTGAACTAGCACCCACAAGCGCACTATCCACTGTACGCCAGTTATTAGGTACTCAGTTGTGAATGAACCTCAACTCAGTTAGTATTTGGTTCACCTTGGTAACAATTTTGTTGGAAATAGAAAAAAACAAGAACCCTTCTATATTCTTGACTACCTATTGGAACTTATCATCAAAATCTGTCGAATTTGGATCATTTTTTTCCATGAAAAATCCTTTGTATAGGTTGAAATCGTATTTTTCAAGTTGAAATTTGATGAAATTTCACACCAAAAAAAAGGAAAACACTGGTCACCATTGAGGTCCCCCCATGTTTTGGGCCCACCTTGCACAACCAGTTTACGACCATCACTGGAAGAAAATCATAACCCCAAACAAGTTGATCAATCAATTTCACATTTAGTGCCGATGTCCTTATGCTTCATTGGCTACTACATCTTAACTGCCGTTTAGAGCATTTAGGGTTTAGGGTTTATTCTTTCCTCATCCCTCATCCATAAACGTGAAATATTAGAGAGTGTGCACTACAAAGTGAAGGACTATTTAAAATGCCACCACATGGGCCAATCAATATTTTCAATCAATTTTACTAACCCTTCTGGGGATGCTGTATGTTGTACATATTTACAAGTCCCAACTCAGTTTCATGCTATGTTAATAAAGGCTTTAACTCATCCAAAGTACTGTCGTCCTCCCCATTATGCTGCTGCTGTTGGCTCTTTAAAAATCCACCAACCTTTTTCGCTTTCAGTGCCTATAGTCACTAAAAGACACAATTCACTGCTTACATCGTTTTGCACTCAAGTAATGTTTTATTTTTAAATTTAAATGTATGAGTTACAACAAAAGGTGTCCTTATAAGCCAAGTGATTAACAAAAATGAGCGAATTCACTCATCTTAATAAAAAAGGACTAGTTGAAAAATATTGAATTTATTGCTCTAGTGAACAGAGATTAATGAAATGCACTCACATTTTGTAATACTGCAAGGTAGATGGGTTGGTTATCATTGTCAAGAGCACTCAACCAAATTTGACAATAGGTCAAAAAGAAAAGTAGAAAAGTTTAAGAATCATGCTGTAGTTTTTTTGTGACATGTTAGAATGTTTAATTTAAATATGACAATATCAAAATACAGAGCCAATTTTTTCCAAAAGAAGCCTTTGTACTTGTGTCAAGGGCCTTCTTTTTGTCCCAGGTTCTGAAATTTCGCCCAAAAAAACAAATCACTCCACCCAAGCCTCCAATGCATTTTAATGTTTTTTTTTCTTCTTTTTTTTTAACAAATGGAAAAAATCCATTGCAAAAAAGGAACAATAAGCCAAGACCAAGGGGAAAACCCACCTTGGCCATTAAGTGCAAAACAAACCACTAACCAATCAAACTAACTAAATAGTGGACATGCGTAGCGTATATACTGATTCAATATGAGGCATTTAGGGGTGTTTTATGGCAGTTTTCATTTTTCAAAGTCTCCACCCACTTTGGGAGGCACCAACTTTTGCATTTCTCCCTCAATGTGGAGTTTGTAAAGGGCAATTGATAGTTAGACTATGCCCTAGTCTTTTGAAGTCAAAGTCATCAAATGCATGGCCACTTAACCCCAGATCTCTAAGCTACTAAGCTTTTGGTGACTGGCTTATCTATCTTAACCTAAAATTGTAAAGTTTAGGCACCAAGTCAAGAACAATAGCAATGTTGTGCGTGTACATGGTTTGGACTTACACTCTGTGTATATGTAAATCCCATGATGAAATTTATTTACACTCCATGTAAACCCTAAACCCTTTTTACTATTCATTTATGTTCATGTAAATGTAGAACATGAAATATGTAACTGTAAAAAAAAAATACATGTATATGTTTTTACATTGTATTTTTAAATAGTGTAAGTGTAAAACTATAAAAAAGTGTGATTTTTACTTGGGGAAGGGGAGATAAATTCTCTTAACCAGACACCTCATGCTTCAATAATTGTAATAGCCGAAATTGCACCCTTAGAGCCATTCATTCAATATTTGAATTTTTCAAAAAACATAAGGCTGCTATGGGTTGGTGAACAAGGGGTTTGAGTGAGTGGGCAATAAAATGTGTGGGTTCAACATTGGGATGAAAGCCAGTTAGATGCCATCAATGCAACAACTAATGTGGGCAAGTCCTAACTCTATATTCAGCCAAAATGGTGCTCAACTATGATTGCAAGAAGCTAGATTATTACAACCTCAACTGACATTACATTTACAAAAGAAGACTCTTATATTTCACAAATTGATGATCAAGCAATGTCTCATTGTGACCTTTAGAAACCAAACTTTAGCAGTTGAAATGGGCCATTGGTCAAACATCAAATGCCAATTACATGGGTTTTCTAATTTTATTAAAATAAAAATGATTTTATATTTATTATATTCTTCACAATTTTCTCATTACATTTCAAAATAAGACTTTATTGTTTTGTGTGGGTAACTCTACCATCAAGCTTAAAAGCCCCCCCTAAACCACCAGGGTAGCTTGTTGTCCTCACAAAAGCATAAGGAGAAGGGGGTCCAGTCAGGATTTAAACTTCCAACTTCGAGTTTCACAACCACCCTGAGCCACTAGGCTAGCTGACTGGTACTCAATTTTGGGAATTTGCAAGGTTGAGTAAACATTTATCTTCATCTTTTTAATTCTATCAGTTGCCTCACCTTTGTAGGCAATTCCTTTATGACAATACAAAAATCATTAAATCATGGCTTGACTCCCTTTTATGCTGTTTTATCCTTCAAGCTTTTAGCCCTCTCTGTTGCAGATTTGATATTATGCCTAATGCTTTTAATTCATTTGATCTCACATTTACTAGTAATATCTTAGAAGATGTTCACAATCCCTTGACAACAAGAGTGGATATATGAACTTCATAATGACCATGTCTATTAACCCCTAAGTTCTAACTCAAAATGGGATGTGGTAATGATGAAACATTTGCCACTTGATTGGAAATAGTCCCAACAAAACAATTAGAGAGGTTCATTGGGGTCAATGGGGTAAACCATTTGCAATTAAAATTAAATGTGCATAGTTAGCAACAAGAATTATATTTGGCATATTGGGTTCCAACCTATCATGGCTTCAACAATTAATCAATTTCTTTTTTTTGTGTGTAACCAATTTTTTTCCATGCAAATATAGCACCCATACACACCACTTTTTATCATAAAATGCATTTTCTGATTTCAAAAAAGTTGGTTAATGTGTAGGGTAATGCCTGTGGAATGGGGAGTTCCCATGGCTCTATCTTGGAGGGTTCTATTTTGGGAATGCCATGCTAAAGGATGTTACCCAACATAAAGCACCACAGGAAAAAAATTAATAAATAATTTTTTTTTTTCCTAAGACTCAATGTGTATGCAATGGGTATCACAAAAAATGATGCAAGGTATTTCAAAAAACAGAATGCCCACTCATGCAAGTGTTTCATTTTCCACAAATGTTTATGCTCTATAATGGGACCTGCAAATACACTAGATATTTGCTATCCAAATTCTTTATGGTGGCAAACGATTTGTTTGTGATTGAGTGATTATTCATCTCATGAGGCTAATCATTTGAGTTCCATGGCGGTCATTTTAAAACAACTTTATCAATGGCAAGACAATAACCAACACTCCCCTAAATTTTGACCATTTAATACCCACATAACCAATCAACATGATGGCCCATGCCATAAGTAGCTTGATTACAATATGTAGCTTTTATCATGGTGCATTGAACCCACAAGCACTTCTAAAATGGTAATGAGTCTCAACCACATCTACTATGGATTTGATGACTGAATATTTATTACGAAAGTAGAACAACAAAACATAATTTGCAACTTATAAGTGTGATATATTTGTTTCTTCATCCTTAGATATTTGTCAATTATTATTCTTTTCTTCAAAAGTAATGAGGAGCAATAAACTTGCACAACGTTTTCATAAGGTATGATCCCAAGTGCTCACGTTAGTTTTGAATCCCATGATCCTCATTATTTCGTGGACACAACATTGGGACTTATGGTAGGGGGTGGGAGATCAAGGAGGGGTTTTGAGTAAGAGTTTAAATGGGACAAATTGCATAGAATATGGAACAACATCTAAAAGGGGTGAAAGTGCACTACATTGTATATAAAATGTTGTCACAAGGCAGTTTTTGTAAGATTTTGAAATTTGCAATTGATTATGTGATTAAATATAGTTGATCAAGATGAAAAAGAATTCAACACTACAATGTTTTATATAATATAATAACATTGTATAAAATTCATGAATAGTTTTTTAATAGTCATAACATTATAGACTTTTAAAGGGATACCCAAAAACTTGTAACAATCCATAATCAATGAATATCGAGGATTTTTTTGTAAGGATTTTGATGGTCAAAATTTTTTATGTATTTTGAATTATGATTTTTTGTTATTAATTTTTCTATTTAATAAATATTTAAAAAGCTCAGCTTTTAAATTTAAGTTTTCCATAAGATAAATGAAGGTTGAAATTTTTTTTATAATAAATTTCAACAAATAATTTGTAAAATGACTTGTGTGATTCAAGTATTTTACCTTCACACTATTTTTGTAATGTTAATTTAAGTAATTATGGACTTTCACATGTGCTTAAAAATGTTACACCTCACTGTGTTTTCACCCAAGGAAGGTTGTTTGTTTGTTTGTTTTGTTTTATTTTGTTTGTATCAATGAGATCCACTAAATAGAGATGCTTCAGATCGTGTTCTTGATATCTTCGGAAAGCTTTCGAGGAGGAGGGGTTCATCAGCTTGGTTTCATGGCGTTTGGACTTGCAGTGGAGAAGCTCTTGAATATTGAATGATTTGTTCACTGAGAATTAAATTAAATTGTAGCTGAAATTTTCGGAGGGATTGGACTGTGCCTTTGATGTTGTTGGAAAGATCTTGATGAACAGCATTTAATGAAATGTATTTGATAAGATTTGGATTCAGAATGTGGGATATATTGATTTTTAAGTGATTTCTGTAACTGAAAATTCAAATAAATTCCAAAAAACCAGATTTTGGAAGGAAAAATCAGTTGAGAACGTGGTAACACTTCGGCCAACTGTGCAGGCCACACTATTTATCTATTAAGCAAGGTTGTTTGTTTGTTTTGTTTGTACTTATGGAATCCACTGAATCGGAATGCTTCAGATCACATTCTTGGTCTCTTTGGCAAGCTCTCCAGGAGGAGGGTTGCATCAGCTTGGCTTCGTAGCGTTTGAACTTGCGGTGCAGAAGTTCTTAAATATTAATGATTTCTTCCTTGAAAATTAAATTAAATCGTAGCTGAAAATTTCGGAGGAATTGGAATGTGCCTTTGATGTTATTGGAAAGATCTTGATGAGCAGCAGTTAATGAAATTTATTTGGTAATATTTAGATTCAGAATGTGGGAGATATTGATTTTTAAGTGATTTCTGCTGATAAAAATTCAAATAAATTCCAAAACACCAGGTTTTGGAAGGAAAAATTAGTTGAGGACATGGTAACACTTGGGCCAACAGCACAGGCCACACTAGTAATAATGAAATGAAAGGAGAAGTCATGGGTTGAAATTGTGAATTTGGTTGTTGAACGGATTTGAAAAGATGCATTCAGGTTGGTTCTAAAACATTTCCTATACAGAAAATGGAAGGAGTGAAATGAATTCCTTGATTGGGCATATGAAATGACATTTGATGAGTAGGTTGTGTGGATGTATACTCATCATCAACCCTGGATTGGATGAGATTCAAGGTTATGGACCCTGTACCGAGCCAGAGGCCACAATGTACCAGCAGCCTTGAGCCAGATACTGGGCACAACCGGATGTAATGAGAATCAGGATGCCCCTCTTCTCATCCACAAAGAGAGCGGCTATGAATTTTTCATCCATGATACAAATGGTTATGAAAGCATTGTTCCCACAAGAAACGATGTTGGTACATTGCAGCATTTTCTTTTATTGGTGAAATTTCACCAAATATATATAAGTTAGAAATCAAAAATTTGAAAATGCAGTGATTTTGGAGGTTTTGAATCACCAAAAGTAGGGGGAAAATAGTACAAAACACCAGATTTTTATATTTAGTTTTCAGTGTGTAGCCATGATTAAAGATTTGTACTTCATGTCTGGTTTATAGCCAGATTTGGCTAAATCATTGTAGGGATGATCGCCATGTTGGCTTACATCTTCATATGGATGATTATCACTTTGGCTACGAACAAAAATTCATTAAAAAACATTGGTACATTTTGCTAACTAGTAGGTTGCTAATGAAACAAAGATCAAAATTCATGGGTTTATAACTCATCCAATCAAAGCATCAATATTCTCATTAAGGTCATTATGGTAATTAAAACATGACTTGCTAGAATTTGGTTTGCACGATATTTTGTCATAAAAGTTTAGCAAAGTAAATGTTTGTAACTTGGACATAGTTGGTCTAGGTTTGAAGAATACTATTATACTCACAATGAATCTTGAACAGGAATTCTGCACTAGATTATCAAATCCATTGATCTTTTTGAATCCATTGAAAATCAAACTAGAACTTGTATCTTTCAGGTGTAATTCAAGGGGAAAGTCGTGAAATTTTCAATTCCTGAAATCTTAAAATAGAAGACATCCTCACCATCCATCATCTCAGGTCACTCTTTTACACTCGGCCACTATGAACCAATAGCCACCAGCATATGATTCATTGGAAGCCTGTTATGACTCAATTGTGGATGAAATCTCCGCTGAGTTCACATCAAGTTTTACCTTGGAACCTATGTGGTGGTGGTGCTAGTGTGCTAGTGGTGCTAGTTCATGAGCAAATGGTCTGCTGGTGGCTATGGGTTCAGTTTGACATCCTCCTCCACACATGTTGACCCCATTAATAATGGGAAAACTGAATTGAGACCTCCAATTCAACCTTAAGTGAGTTAGTCAACATTTTAATAAATTGTCAAATTTAAAAAGGATTTAAACTTTCAACCTTAGAGTAGATTGAGTGATATATTGTATTTGGGGAATTATCACTATTTATCAAATTCAAATGTAATTTTAATATTTGTCTCTCCCCCATTGACAACTAGTAATTTATATTGGACAATATACACTAAGGAAACATTTAAATGCCACACATGGGCCAATCCCTATGATTGGCCAATCAATAACAATCTATGTGTGGCCAATCACTCCAATTGGCTAATCATAAGTAATCATTTTTTTCTCCATGGTCTTTTCACACCCACAGTATCAAGCACAAATTTATAGGTGTTGGGCCCATTTTCACATCACAATGGTGTTGACTTCATTCAAAATCTGATTTACATGTCATTTTATTGTTGGCATTGGAGATGTTCTTGCTATATGTTAGGTACATTCTGAATTTTTTTAAAACTTTGAGCATTTCTACCACTATATGCATTTATTTTTAGTTCAATGGAATATGATATGGTGTGGACCAAAACATGAAAAGTTGAATTCTTATTACATGAAGTTGTGACATTTTGGATTGGGTACAATAGTACATCTTCACCAATAATCTTGGTGCAAATGAATCTTTCATAACTCTTGATTACCAAACTTCCCAAAGAAGGTTCTCTACCCTTGCACAAAGATTTTCTTTCTAAATAAATCATCTTGCAAAGTGACCTCCTAAAAAATAACCAAAGGTCAAATTCATGCAGTCAAAACTATCAAATAGTTCTTGTGTATAACTACTAGGCAATTGTTTTTACATCTATTTCAAGTTTTTCCATTAAGAAACTTGAATGCCAAGTTCCCTAAATATCTTTTTGTTTCTTGGTCTATGCATAGGCCTTTACTTCAATTTTCGCATGATCCACATCACAAACTCAGCATCTCACGACTTAAAAATAGAAAGCATGTAATATTAGTTCATTCATAATTTGTACCACTAGGAGAAAAAGGGCATTTTCTAACCAATCAATTTTCAACTTCATGTTGTTCTCAACTTTGTTTCAACTACACAATAATATTTTTAAAAATTATATGTGGATGTGATGACATCTCAAATGAGTTGACATGTCGACTAGTTTGGTAAGTGTACAACATTGACCACTAATAGGTGTTGATTGTCAAAATATTTTTTTAAATAAAATATAACTTAGTTGAAGAGTAGTTGAGAATTCCACTTTGCCATGACATAATGCCACATCAAGTCAATTGCTTGACTATTTTGGTGGACCTTGTTTTTGAATGGTTAAAAGAAGGATATTGATGGATGAAATATTGCATGCATTTTCAACTGTACTTCAATTTTAATTATCATTACTTATACCCTAGTACCCACATATTACCTACCCACCTACCTACTTATCATTACTTACACCTTACATACATGTTACCTACTTAGTATTGTAACTTATACTTACATATTACATACTTACCTACCTAGGTACCTATAATTATTGATCTACATAACTTAACCTACACCTTATTTTAAATCACCTATGTTATTATCTAAATGCATTTAACTTACAATTTATCACCTACCTATAACTACCTTATTAATATATGTAACAAGTACCTACCTAACTACAAGTATTTAGAAGTAATTTGCAACAAATGTACTTGTTGAACCTACAACCTACCTAGGTAGTTAATGAGGCATGTAAGCATGTAGGCTACCTAAATAGCTAGGTTGGATAGCTAGTGAAGCTAGATTTAAATGGTGATGCGCTTCCCAAGTCACGGGGTGAAACCCACTTGAGGGTTTCACAAAATCAAGTTGCGGAAAGTTGAGACTTGGAGGCACGCTCTCGACTTCCAACTCTAAAAAGGGGTAGAGGGTCGAGTTGGGAGCCCATGGATTAGACTAGGAAGAGGGACTAACTTAGCTCGTGTGAATCTACATCCAAAAACCAACCACAAGAGGTTAGTTTAGCATTCGGGACACCCTTTGGTGTTGGGATTTGCCACGGGCACTTGGACACACAAGACTCACCACGGCCCGGACTCGAAGGAAGCCACCACCTTCCCCCTTATAGTATTCTCTGCGGCTGGTCGTAGAGGCTACATCCGAATGGCACATTTTGTTGGGACTCCCGAAATGGAGTCCCGAAAGTGTCCCGGCTGGACTCTCGAAACTTTGAACGGCCATAGCTCCTCGCCCCAAACTCGGATTGGGACGAGTCCTGAATCAAAGTTGTAGCTCTCGTCGAGAGCTTTTCAACGTCGTGTCGCACTCTCAATTCGGACGTCAGGAAGAGGTCGATTCCTGACTTTTAGTGGTCGGGAGTCAAATTGCCAGTTTGACTCCCGGCCCTTCTTTTGCCCATAACTTGGGCTGAAAATGTTTGAATGGCCAATGCGAGGCCATTTTCGATATCTACGTTTCAAGACCTTTCCAATGACACCAAGAACACCCCAATGCGAGGTGTTTTGGGCCTTATTGTCGAGCTCTAAACATTCGGGAGTCCCGAAGGACTCCAAACCTTCAACTTTTCCAAGTGTTGGGCTTCACCCCCACACTTGGCCAAAGTGGGGTTGCGACAAATGGGGTGGCAAGGCAAGGCAAGTTATGACTACTTACTTATTTATTGTTTACCTAGATGCAACAGGAGGTCCCTAGGTAAATAATGGTAGATATGTTAGATCAAATGTAGGTAAATAGGTTATTTAAACTAAATAGGTATAGGTAGATAAGTATGAAGTAACTAGGTAATGAGTCAAGGCTTTTAGGTGGCTACCTACTTGATTTTTGTTTAATCATGGTATCACAACTCACAACCTACCCACTTATACCTACCTAAGTGACTCACAACCTACCTATACTTAACATATTACTACCTACCTAGGTCTACATAGGCTTTAAGTTAGGTAAGGAAATTAATTAGACCTAGGCTAGGATAACTAACGAGGTTAGGCAAATTACTTAAGCTTTAAAAGGGTTCAATTTTGCAATATAAAATAATTAGTATAAAATTTTATGACATTTTACATATTCATTAAAATGCCATAAAATGCCACAAAATTAAAAATAATACCATTTATAATGTTTTAAATTATATAATAAAATGTCATTCATTTATAAATGATTCCATTTATGTCATTAAATGTCATATAATATATATAATGACATAATTAATTATGAATGGATGGATTTAATGTGTTATATAGTATGAGTGAATGAATGAATGTTTAATGTGCCAAATAATATGGATGAATGGATGGTATGACATATAATAGCGGTGGCAATGTGTTGGTGGGAAATTCAAATTTTGAATTATAGTTGAAAACTACTTGAAACAATGTCAACTTGCATAGTTGAAAGTTATTTGACATCCCAACTATAACCACATACATCATCCATCCATGGATGAAAATACTACCCTTATATAACATTATCATTCATTTTGAGCTTTCTTTGTGCTCTAGTTTGATTTTAATTTATTTTTTCACAATTTGTTTTGTTTTATCTTACTTTTTTTTAGCCCAACTTGTGTTTAGAAGTTTAAATCACGTAGTTTAATATCAATTCATGGATGTTTTCAAAACAGTGCATTGTGCCTTTTTGCATGTGAGGAATTTCAAGTTTTTCATTTTGAGGGTATTGTTAAATTGTTTTATTTTTTATCATGTTCAAGCTCTCTTTTCTTCTTTTAATTGCATTTTTTAAAAAAATTTATTAAGCACATTAAAGTCATATGGTGTCAAAGCAAGTGGACATGACTAACATGAGGAGAAGCTTATGGAGTTTAGAATCCACCACCACATATGCCTCTTACAATTGCAGGTGCTTAAATATAAATATATATATATATAGTTTATTTTCCCTTTACCAAAATATTTCTTCTTTTATTTCTCCACCATGTTATCATTAGTTAAATTTTTTTTAGCTAAGTTTTGTTTTGAACTCTTGTTGGCTTTTTGTTAACTAGGTTTTTTTTAAAAACTTTCATTAAGGTAATTAAGTTGGTTTTAGTACACTTAAGCACTTAGGGCAGTCTAGATTCAAGGGGAAGGTTCTTTTGTTTCTAGTGCCCAAGCAGATGTTGAACCCCTCGTCTTGATGCATTCGAGGCACTAAAAATTGTTAAAAATGGATTAGAAATAAAAAAGTTATGGCCCCCCAAAGTAGGGGGGGTCAAGAACTCAAAACAACAAACCACAACCAGTTCTTGAACACCCAAAAACTTCCTTTTATGTTGCTATGTTGTTATTATAGTTCAAAGATTATTCATAGAACTTAAGGTGGTGCTCCTATAGCACTTTAAATCATTTAAAATGAAGAAGAAATTAGAAAGTTATGAGCTTTGAAAGTAGGAAGGGTCCAAATTAAAATTTTAAAAAACGTGTTTTGTAAGTATGAAAGTTTTTTTTTTCAACTCTCATTCATTTTTCTTCTTTCTTAGTTCCAAAACAAATATTTGGGCGATGAGAGCTAAACTTATGAACCTTTTCAACCATCATTGTAAGTAAGGTTTTGATTATGTTGTTTTAATGAGTTATTTTCAACTAAGTTTCAACTAAATAATTTCTCTTATATTTTGATTAGGTTCAGCTAGATTTCAATTAGGTTTCAACTATGTTTATTAACTATGTATAAAGTAAGCCCATGATGTGTGTCATTTCTATTCATTGTTTAAATTTAAATTTTTTAGATTTCAAAGTGTTTTTTTTTTTGTCAAACTTCTTTGTTCTTGAGTAGTAATGATGATGTTTTTATTGATTTTTAATGTGTGCAACTAATGCACAATATTTTTCTTGATGCATTATAATTTAGATTCCTATTAATTTTTTTCATTTCTAGCAACTTTTATTTTCTTTAATTCAAAAATGTAGGGTGCAATTATGAACAAATCAAAAGACATGATTCGACAAGGCAACAATCCAATTAAGCATGCCAATAACGAGTTCACACCATTAATACATAAACATAGGACAACAACCTTATAGGAAAGTCATTTCATTACTCCAATAAATGTTTGATTAATAACATTAACATCTTTGGGATGTAGATGGGACCACCTCCTACATGAGAACAATGTTTCCTTGCATAATTTTTAGATTATAATAGGTTTTGCACTTTTAGTTGATAATGTATAGGTAGACTATGCTTTTATTATGGTTCTTTTTTTTAGTTAATTTTAGCTAGGTGTATTATCCTCATAATCTACTTTTAGTAGTTTTACAATTGTGACTGTAATTTGTGTAGACTTGTAATCTCAACCACATTTCAACTAATTTACATAAATTTTGACTTATTTTCAACATATTTTCAATTTTATTCAACTTGCTTCCAACTACCTTGTAGTTGATCTCTTTATTTTGGTTCAACTTCACATATGTTGGATGATTTACAAACAATTAAAATGTCGTGTGATGCAAGTGTGTAACATAAATGTCCATGTGGCACAATATCATATGCTAACATTTGCAATAAATCAATAATTTCAAGATTTTGAGACCATACACATGGCATATGTCAAATAATTTAGCTTGATGGTGGACCGCGAATGCCCATGTGACACATGTCAATGTTCCATTGGTTATAATATGATTGTATTCAAAATTCTAAAATTCCATGCCCTTCCTCAATGACATGACACGTGCCAATGCTACATTGGTTGTAATATAGTTGAAAGATGGTCATAATTCCAAGTCCACACCCCTAAATGACATGACACATAGGTGGATGAAATTCATCCATTGACTTGCTAACATGGAGTCAACTAGGTCCAATTAGCACTTTATAGTTGAAATGTTACATCAACTAAAATCTATGTTGTCTTTAATTAAAATGTTGTCATCTCAACATTAACCCACAAATTGACACATGTACGTTGTTTTCAACAATAAATGACAATTGAGAATTAGTTGAAAGCATAATTGAAAAATGGTGTTTTTCCCTTAGTGAATGTATTACACATTGATATCATGCATTGAAAACACATTTGACACATGGATTTATTGGAAGATGTGAAATTCGTGTGACATTCGTTCATTCATAGGTTCTATTTCATTCGTCAACACATTCATCCATGTGTCAAACATGTTTTCAATGTGTGATATTTGTGTGTAAAATGTACAAACCTGTGAATGAACAAACCACACATGATTTTCATTATTAATTTGTCACATGCTAAATTTGTGACATAGTTCTCCAACTTTATGATTGAAATGTTCTAGTGTTTTGTTTCTTTAGTTGAATCCATAAAAGCATTCCACATTGAATATGGATTAACAATTGTGATCTATTAAATAAGGATATGAGTTGCACCCTTTGGTAATTTTCAGGGATGATGTGTTGGGCCACCAATTGCAATCATTCTTGGTATTGGAGGTTTTAGCTTGTGTTCATTGAAGGCACAATTTTGTGTTTTTATCTAATAATTTATTTTGGGCCTCCTATTATATGGTCATTCTAGATAATTGTGCTTGTTGGTGTTTAGTATTAATGCATTACTTCCTACATGTGGCTAAACATTGTGTGTTTTATTTATAGTTAAAAATTCAAAGCCATTCCATATTGAGTATGGATCCACAAGTGTAAATCCAATGGCTGATCGTGAAAACATTCAAATCATTAGCCCCATGAATGTGTGGTGATGTTCAAATGAAAATATAATATTCCCATATCTTCCCCAACAAGGTTTTTTACTAGTCTTTTGCTCTAACCTGAGTGCATTCCAACTTCACCTTTGTTAGAAACTTGCAATCTCCAAGATGATCTAATATTGAATGACCCACCAATGAAGAAGTTGGAAACTGTGAATTTTTCAACAAAATAATTAATCAACATGATGTAACAATCCCAACTAGCAAATGGTCCTTAATTCGCATACTAATTTGGTAGACAATTAAAAACAACCTTCAATTCAAGGGCCACCTTCAAAATATTTTTGACACTAGCAAACTTTTCTAATTAACCTATAGTTGATATGTTGATTAAAGGTATGATGTCATGAAACATCATGTAACTATAGGGTGACATCGTTACATCACAAGTCATTTGTTTAACTATCTTGGTAATCTTGTTTCAAGGATGGATGAAATAATACCATGTTAAATGGATAAAACATTATGCACATTTGCAACTTTGCATCCAAGTGGACTACTTTAAACCCTTTTTAACTACCTATACGTATAGGTATATGTAGGTCTGTACTATTAAACTACTTATTATACCTAGCCTACATACTTAAACTACCTACCTATATATACTTATCTTAGGTATGTAGTCTAAGTACCTATATATTTAATTTAGGATAGTATGTAGATGGTCCAAATAGTTATAGGTAGCTTTAAGTATGCAAGTTAAGATAGGTTATTTAGATACCTAGGCTAAATTATTAGTTAACTATTTAGTTACCTATCTAAAATACATTAATTAGTGTGTAACTAAATAACTAAATATTATCTTTATCGTAACTCCTACATAATTGACTAACTTTAGTGTATACATATCTACCTACCTTTTTACCTACCTATCTACTTAGTGCACCTAACTCCTAATTATTTACCTATTTACATAATTTGTGTATTTACTAACTATCTAAAAATAATTTCATATAAGATAAAAAGGTTCTATTGTTGTATGAAATATGGGAATGTTTATTGTTTCCAAAAATTTATCCCATGTTGTTTGTTATTTTTAATTGCAGACTTGTAAATAATATAAATGGGTGCACCAAAAGCATTTAACAACTACCGTGATTATTACATTAATTGTTAATTGCGATGTTAATTGGAATGAAAAAGGTCACATCAATTAATTTCATTGGGGTTTGAAGGATCTCGTGTTTAGAATGCCAAAGGTGAACACCTTAAGCAAATTCATCATTCAAGCCATCATGTGGAATAATTGTTTATTTGAAAGATGACAAGAAAGGCAACTTGGACCTTACACATGAATACTTACAAATAACATCTACAAACACACTACTTATAAACACACTACCTACAACTCATGGTTGGCACTAGGCAATGATACTATGCAAGTTGATGATGCATGATTCAAGCCTTTCACACTAGAGAATAAACAAAATCAATAATAACTAAGGCTTTACTTATATTATGGAGAGCTTGGGATTGTTGCACAAGATGTCCAAACAAGATAACTTACAAGGTTCAAAACATAGTTAATGAATAAATATGAGTAAAAAACATTTGTCCAATCTTAATAGGGGTTTTACAACTAGAAAACAACATTTCAAAGAAAACAAAAAGTCTATTTCTACCTTTTGACCATGTACTTTGTTTCATAATCCTTATAGACATGTACATATTGTTGAACATATCATACATGTAGAAACATTAATAAAGAATGGTGCAATGGCATATTTTGTTGATGAAAATTTTACTAGACAAGAATATTTTTCGTTATTATAAAAGTCAAACCTAATACCTTATGAAATAATTGATGAACATACCCTTGTTTTGAGAAATGTGACTAAGAGACTCAATCTTTAGAAGTACATATGAATGAATTTATTTCAAGCATCGTGTTCAATATCATCAAATTACTTTCCAATTTAATAATCTTAGGATTTTCATGGTTCAAGATCCATAACCCAAATATTGATTGACCAATCATGAAATTTTTTTCCATGATTGATTTTTCACCAAAAGAAAAGATTTATTTGATTAGTGTTCGTAAATATATATATATATATATATATATAACAAGGACCAACACACCTTTTATAGTTTATACTACCCTAACAAAGAGTTTTGAGAAACAAAATACAAATACATTTCCACCATAATATCAAGATTTCAAGAACATATTTGAAAAGAAGAATGTTAAGACATATTACCACAACTCTAACCATATGACTATGTAATTAAATTATAAAAAGGAATGCAACCACCATTCAAACACATTTACAACCTTTCTTAAAATGAATTGGCCAAACTATGAAATTACATCAATGAAAATATTTCCATGAACTTCGTACAACATTCAAAATCACCTAAAAGTGCACCACTATTCTTTGTGAAATCATACAAAGACTATTCAAAATCACCTACAAATGCATCACTAACTCTTTGTGAAGTCCTTCTTTGTAAGTCATGGCAAATTTGTCCTTCTTTGCAAGTCATTGATTTTAGGACTTTTTAAGCAACTCATTCAAATAAAAGTAATCACAAAAATCAACTTGAGAAATGCTTACAATCTTGTATGCTTAAAAGAAAATGACAAGTGGAAAACATCATTCCACACAAAGTATGACCATTTCAAATACAATGCCATGCCTTTTGTTCTTATGAATGCCCTAGAAATTTTCAACACATGATGAACGACATATTTAAAGAATTCCTAAATGACTTCGTGGTTTTTACTGGACATCTTGATATTTTCCAAGAACACATAAAAACATTTGAAACATGTACGTCTTATCATCAACAAGCTTCAAGAGAAAGGGTTGTATGCAAAATTGGAAAAATATTTTTCATTAATCAAAATTAGAGTTCTAGGACTAGGTCTCATTTCCAACAATGGCTTAAATGGATTTAAAGAAAATTTAGATTGTCATTGATTTATCCCATCTTTGGTTCACAACATCCAATGTTTATTGGGATTTGTAAACTTTATATCCAATTTTTATCAAAGAATATTCAAAGATCATTGTTAACCCCTTTGACATGACTTACAAATAAGGACAAATTCAAGTGGGATGAAAATGCTATAAAAAATTTCAAATTATTAAATAATATTTTCACTATGTAGTTACAATTTTGATTCACACAAACCCATCCAACCATTTTTTTCTTGAAATGGTTATTTCAAATGTATGGGAATGATGGATGACTACTATTTGTTGGATTCCATTCAAGGAAATTTTCAATAGTCGAAATAAATCATGAAATTCATGAAAAGAATTTTGGTTACCACCAATGCATTTGAAAAATAGTGACACTCATTTGAAGGAAATCAAATTTTCACCGACCACAAGAACTTTGAGTATTTCATGAATGTTTAAATACTCAATTGTTGCTAAACAATATGGAACATGATTTTTAACAATTAGGTAGATGCAAGTTATAATGGTTCAATATCGATAGAAATTACACTCTTTACAAATCCATGCAAGATTCTTTAAAATGATTCAAATGAACATGGTTATTACTTAAAAATATATTATTATTCTCATCTTTGAATAATACATGTTCAATCACCTACAAACCTTCCTAAATCTATGTGAAAACTTATATTTAATGTCGCTAATGTTATTTTTTAATTTGGAAGTCCTAAAAAGAAAACCCACAAAGTCCATAAGAATAATGCCCCATCTAGAACTTTCAAAAACATGTGTTTTTAGGACAAAGAAATTGAAAAGAAAAATAAAATTACAACTCATATGGACTTATGAAATATGGTTAAATTTTAACCATTCAAAAGTCTTTAACTATTAAACAATTAAGGTTTTCAAAGAAAAGATTCCTCATATGAGTTTATCATCTTATATTACATTATATATTGAGTCCCAATAACAAATTTGGAATGTGAATCATTTTATTTTTTCATTTTGTCATGTTCCAATTAGACGACAAGTCCATATTTTTTGATTTCAAAAGTCCATTACTACTAACAAATGAATTTTTCATCAATAAATAAGCACACAATTGTTTTCATAATGAAATTATTGGTCTAGATCCAAGTCCTACTTAATAGATCTAAAGATATGTTAATCACCATATGCATTTGAATAAAAGGTACCCAAGGAAAAAACACCATTTTGTCACAAAAGTGAACCACCGTAGCTTGTATTTACCCCATTTCAATTTCATAATTGTTTATTATCCAAAATGTCATCCAATGAAACCAAATGCATTATCATGACCTTCATATTTTGCACTAAAACAAGGAGATGCTACCTTCAACTCACAAAAGTCCATCTTCTTGAAATCAATATAACTAGGTTGTATAAATATGTAGTAACTTTCAAAATGATTTTTTTGCCAAAGATTTGACGCAACATCATAAAAATGATGACTATTGTGACTTTGAAAAATCTAAACATTTAATTTACTACAAGGGACTTCTCTATGTTCCACTAAGACCAACATGGCTACAAATCCTCCAGACACATTATGACCAAATCTACAAGACATTTGCTAAATGGTCTAAGTTGTTAATACAAATATCATCACCTTCCATCAAAAATTATTTCAAATTATGGATCTTAAGGTGATAAAAATATTGGAATAATATTTTCAATGTACAATCAATTACCATTAAGATGATTGGGTCAACCTTTTGCCCTTGGTCAAGTTTTCAAATAATAATAAATATCATTCATCACTTGGTCACATTCCATTTTTCGCAAACTATGGATGACACCCCAAGTTTGATACCTTGACAGTGGGCATGATGAATAATTTGATTGTAGAAGATCTTATTAATTGACATTTGATGACATTTGAAACAAATTGATTTGACAATTGTAAAAGGCTTAAAAACAATACAAAGAACAAACCAATCATCATTATGACCAAAAACCAAATTATAAAATTAGAGTTCAAGTTTGGGTACTTGATCAAGATCTATGGTCTACAAGGCCTTCAAAGAAAATAAATTACCAACAACTTGGACCATTTCCTTTTAGTGGCCAAGTAAGCCTAGTTGCATTTCGATTACAATTTTCAAGATTTGAATTTAAAATCTTGAACTTGCAAGCTTTTCATGGATGTTTGGAATATTTAATCCATTGACATGGATACAATGATAATGAACATATGTGAAAACCAATTCTTAACTTAGTTAATACATTGGTCAAAGTTCAAAATTTTTATCAACAATATCCATCCAAACCTATGTCGATGACAAATCCAAGTCTTATTAAGTAATATAGTTATCATTGTTTTTAAGGTTTTAGAATCATGATAATCATGTCAAAAAAACCTCCATAAAAAAGGGGAAACAAGTTTAAACTTTTCCAAAACTCCCAAATATTATGTAAATGGTAGGAAAACCCTTCTTGTCCATCTTATATCATTCATGTGAAGTCAAGGAAAACTAATCAATTGAAATCACATTGTTTAGGGAATAAAAAAATTCATTGATAAATTTCCCACATGAAACATTTCAATTATTTCAATTAAATAGTTCATGTCAATGACCTCAAGCTAAATAATCACTTGGACCATGAAGACAACAAAAGATCCATTGCATTTTTTGTCTAGTAATTATCCTTGAAGTTGAACTTGCCAATGAAGGCAATCCAAAATCCATATTTTAAAAATGTTTTACAAATGAAGATGCAACGGCCTTTATTTAATTGGTGTCAATCATTATTGTTGGTTGCAAGGACCATTGGATGTTTTACCTTGAAAACAATAATTATTTTACATCATGAAAGTTATGTGACATATTTTCAATTTCTTCCAACTATGATTCGTTTCCATCACTCCTTGTGGAACATGTCACTAAATGAAGGGGTAATGTCACAAACATTAAATATAAAGAAAGACTCTAGAATTTTTCCAAATAGATCTTTAAGGAATATGCTTAGAAGTTTTTATAAGATGTAGAAATAAAGGAAGTTTTTGAATTGATAGAAGCTTCAAGAGATGTAGTTATAAAAAACTTGTGAAAATATTTTTTTAAAATAATAATTGACAAAGACCATTAGAAGACGTGGTTGTCAAAAGTTTTTAGAAAGTTATTTATTTTTCTCCTTGTGATTCATGGTCATCAACCCACCAATGTCAATGACACACATCTTTTTTATTTGAACCTTTTCATTATCTTCATCATTTGAAGTTTTGTCATCAAGTCACAAATAGGTTCACAAAAATGACTTGGAACCTCCACAATTAATTTCATACCATGTTCCACAATACTCTATGACATTCTCCTTGGTATGATCAATACATGTTAGAAGAAAAAAAACTTGGTGTTTGCACAAATTCCTACAAAATACCCATTCACATGTGTAAGATGCATATTTGATAAAGGGATTTTGAGCTTTGGAAAGAACATTGGAATGAATGGGCTCTAAACCATCCAACCTCAATCAATCCCATTGCCTTCAAAGGTGGGTTACGGAACATGGGTATGTGGTATTAATGCCACCTTTTCCACATTTTCCTTGATAATATGTTCCACTAAATTGTTTTTTTAAGTAAAACCTTATTTCTTCATTTTTGTTAAGTGTATGTAATGTCATATGCAACTATTTTGGTTAACCTCCACACAAACCAGTTATGACAATCAATGCGACACCCCTTGAGGGAGAATGAATGCTAATTGCATCAATGCCACATGATCAAATTGTATGCTTGCTTGTGTTTGTATCTTGGTTAGAATGTGGCACTTGTTGAATACCAACCAACTACAACTTTATAACAAAATACATAAGCGTCAAAGGCTTACAATTGGGGTTTTGCAAATAGTTCAAAAAATGGAAAAGTTAGATATTCATGATAACAAAAAATGACTATTCTATATTGAAAGTCAATTCACATATCAAATTAGCAATAATAAGCCCAAAATCATCAAGTCCACAAATCATTGGGCTTACGCCCAAGGAAATCAATGTTTATATATTATTAAAACCACCTAAGGTAAAAAGGTATTCACAAATTTGATATGAAATAATGGCATATTTTGAATATATACTAAATATATTTAAAGTATATTCTCATGATGAATTATAGGCACCCTATTTAGATTTAAGTAAATTAATTAATATTTAAAAATAAGTGGCACCCTATATCTTTTTGCATGTTGTTTGGAATAAAATGGAAGTGACCTCCCTAAGGGCTTAATTATGTCATTCAAAGTGCTCAATTATCTTCTTTTCCCATGTTGCTTGAAGGATTCAATGGTTTCACTATAAGGGATGGACATGTACATGCACATGTGAAGGTCATTGAATATTGCACATTTCACCCCCTAAATATTTTTGATTTCTCCATTGATTATAAGTGCCATATCTTCAAAACATGCCATGTGCAAAGGAAAGTGGGCACATTATCCCAACTCCACACAATCTTATGCATGCACACAATACTCACATCAAAAAGTAGTCGAGATTATTATGTGAGAATAGACAAAACTTTGAAAAACAATTCAAAACATGTGCATCAAAATTTATGATTAATAAATGAAAGAAGGATGGAGATGAAATAGGACTCATCATATTGCTCACAAGTTTTATGGTGCATCACTAATAATGAAACAAGAAAGTTTTCCACTTAAACATGTTTGATAAATGTTTTGGCCTTTGGGGAGTCAACCATTCCAATGTGTCCTCACATGTTTGTTGACTTGTGATAATCCAAGCCGCCAACTTCAATGTGATGTGCATCGAACATCATCAATGTGAGCAAATGAAATTTCATGTCATTGGTGTGAAGTGTGGCATCCATTGAAATTACCCCATTGTGGTTAGATGAAAACATGGATTGCAATTATGTGGGCACTTGGATCTCTAAGGTGAATGGGAGTTGAATCCTATTAATTTCACCCATATTTTGGAAATAAAACACATCCTTGGGATAATTATATACCCAAGTCCAAATTGAAATGGTTGAATTGTTGTGAAGCATCAATTTCCTTTCTTGTGTTTCTAGTCCAAATAGGTAATGTTTTGTTTAATAAAATCGTCCTTCATGTTCATGGCTTCACCCACATTGACCTATGCCCACCAAGTCACTCTATGTTTTTCATATATTTTATTTGATAGTGTGCCCCCAAGTTCAATTGAATCCATATATGGTCCTTGGGTCCATTCACAATTGGGGTTACTAAAAGGATTGTCTAGTTATTCTCAAAAAACTACATAAGAGAATTTTATATTTTTACAATATTTACCATGTTACAATCATAATGATTTATTGTGTGCCTCCAATTAGAATAATGTCATATTGCCCAAATAAAAATATCTAAGGATATATTGGATATTATATAAATGTCTTTTTGAATCACTGCACCAAAATGCTATTATATGACTAGTCCTATGTGACTAAAAGTGGCATAAACTACGTGTCCAATTCAACTACAAATGGCATAAGTGATTAGTCTAGTTGAAAATGACTAATCATAAAATGGCATTTTTGGCATAGTGAGTTTTTCAAAATAATTATGCCAATTGTTTTAACTACAATATTTTATCCAAGGAATCAAAAGACAAGTATCAAGTAATACAATTGACTTCAACTTTTGTTTATGGATAAAAAAAATTTATATTTTTGTTTAGCAATGTTCATTGGATGCATTTGATTGAACTATAAACTATATGACAATTTTGAAGGCCATAACATTCCTTTCTATGGGGTTGGTTACATTGAAAAGAGATTTTTTTGGGTCTAGTTTGTTGATTTTCTTATCTATGGGGTTTGGAATTGCAACCTTAATTGTAGGTCACATGTGTAACAAAAATCATGCAATTGTTTTTTTAATATAAAAGCTTATTTTTCATTTCTACAATTAAAACAAAGTATTGATGCACACCAATGTATGCATGTGAAGAATGACCATTATCACACAAATAATTTCATTTTGAATTGTTGAGTTTTTCTTAATAACCCTATGTTTCCCTAGGTAGATTTTTAATTACGGTAGATAAACAAAAAAGTTCTTTATATTCATATGGTTCCATGGTGTACCCCAACCATGAGTGAACCCCTTTAAAACATTACGACATCCACAAGTCCAAGTGGATTGGGGGTCATGTTTGCCATGTGTGGGCTCCCCATTGTCTCAAGTATGTGATCAATGGTAGAAGGTAATCTTTGTTACATCAAGCCATGTGTACAATCTCTTAATTAAAAATTTAGTTAAACAACCATGTATGATAGATCTAGCATGAATCTTTTGGTCATTTGGTTCATACTAACATTCATGCCTACACACCATATGCATTCAATTGAGGAACCTAGGTTTGTGTGAGATACATTATAAAAAGACAAATAATAAGAACATGAAGGGTATTGCATTGTACCAAGTACACTCGTAGTGATTTTTGATTGTTGGGTTTTTTATATCCCTTTGTGAGGGCAAGTTCTTATGTTTGTTCCACTTCAATGAGGTATGCATATCACCTTGTTCACCTTCCAAGAACTTCAAGACACAAGCATTGGGATATATGCACATTCAACTATTATTTTGTTTTGACCTTTGTGTTGAACACCATTTTTTCACACCAAGAACAAGTTGGAGGAAGGTGACCTTGAAGGGTTATTTGTTAAGTAGGTGGTCCCATTTATGTAAGCCCATGTCAATGAGTAGTAGGTAGGTGGGGGTCAAGATAATAGCTACCAAATTTTCTTGTAGTATTTTCATCGATCAATGCCAATGTCATGTACTTATTAGATAGGTAGGTAGGTGAGAGGGGGGGGGGAAAGCATTGGTCAGAATAGAACCTATTTGATGCTCTTGCAATTGACATTGGCATCATGTAATTGACGGGTAGGTAGGTGGACATGGCATGGGGGTGTCAAGCTAAATACCTTCTAGATGTTGCAATGCCCTCATTGATCAACATCAACATTCATAAAGCACCTACCTATGCCCTTGCAATATGTTCATGGGTCAACATTGGCAGAATGTAGTTGACGGGTCGGTAGATAAGGGTGGGGGGTGCGAGGGGAACATGGTTTCAAGCTAGTACCTATTCATGTTCTTGCAATACCCTAATTGATTGACCCGACATCACACAGTTGGTGGGTGGGTAGGTAGATGCCCATAAGTTGATTAAGATAGGTAGGTAAATCGGCAAGTGGGAGCAGATAATAGAACTCTTTATGTAGGAAAGTAAGTGAGCATCAACATGTATGTCAAGGTGATGGGGTTGTTAGTTCGTGGGTAGGTCAGTGTGGTTCCAGTTGAAAAAAATATAAACGGTGACAAGGGAAGGGAAGGGCTGAGGAGAAAAATGAAAAATCTAGATGTGCTAACCAACCAAGGTGGGTAGCACAAGGACATGAACCAATGAAAAAAGCCTGGGCATCCTGTTACCATCCATCCAGATTGGCTGGGTGCTGGTTCACTGCAACCCTCACGTTCATAATATTCACTAAAGAACCAGTCCACATGAATGGTTCAAAACACTTACTTTTCCGCATAAAGTATGAGCAAACCTGTCCTGACAGGAGATGACCTCAGTTTTTATCTGTTCAACAACCATATGTGTATGTGAGGGCTACAATTTGGGCCCACTTGTTCAGTCTGCCAAGGAATCCCGATTTCTTGAGGATCTAGATGGAGGGAGCTTAAACATCACTCCAAAGGAATCCAGATTCCATACCAAACGGTCATTGATTAAAAAATAGAAATTATACAACACTTCTCGTCACTTTTGAAAAGATCACTTTTGCATGCACATCAAGTTACAACAGCTTCTTGCCAAAATCAGCTTTCCCATACCACTCCGCTTCCATTCATTGGGCTTCACTTGGAGATTCATTCAATATGCAATATCCACTAAGAGATGGGTATAGATTTTCAACAAATATCAAAGATTATGAAGAACAACATACCTTGTCTCCACTTCATGGCTGGTTCTAGCTCTCTGTAGAGTATATAGAGCCCAATCCTACTTGGGTCATGGGACATGTATCAGTGTTTTTTTTTCTGAACTTTGTGAAGTAGTTGCAGGGGGAATCATCCATATAGATGATTTAGCCAATTTAAACCATAAACAAGATATAAAACTAAGAACATTTGAATAAAGTTTGACAACTTACAATGGAGTTTTACATGATTGATAAATTAGCAATTTGCAGCAATGAAGTACTATTATGTGCTACTGTTGGTTTCAGCACCCAAGTGCACACATAATTATTCTTATTTTTGAGGCAACAAGGTGTGTTGACATCTCATCTTTTGTCTTCCAAATTTTTGGCACGGGGAGCCTAGGAATTTTCAACAATTTCAATCCAGGTAGGTAAGTTAGTGAAAAAGATGAGGTTTTGAGGTGAAGAAGGAAGCTGGGGAGAATGAAGAAATATTTTTTCATTATTAGACAAAATCAATGTAAAATTATCTGAAATATACAAATATCAAGAGAAGCTTTCCCATTGGAATTTCATATTTTTGTAAATCTGACATCAACTTAGGGTAGTAGTACTGTGGGTATCCTTGGCATAAGTACTTTGGTAGAAAACATTTGGTGAGGGAAAGGCATAGTACTTACCAATGTTATGAATCAAGCATTCCAAATTTACCCTTGGACAAATGGTCATGAAAAACTACCCACTTTTGAACCTGACTGGTATTGGATACCCGACCTTGTTTGGCCAATGGGGCACCCTTTTCTCTTTAACCCACACCTTAACTAGCCCAGAGGGTTATAGCTATGCTAAGTAATACTCACATCTTGGAAAAAAAAATCCTAAGTACAATCCAATTAAATGTTGTGCTCCAACTGGCCCCTTGTGTGCTTTGGTGAGGGACCCTTGTCCATGACCATGGAAATGCTGAGAGCCCTCAAAACACATCCAAAGGCCGTCCAAAATTCAGAAATCATTTATTTGTGGGCCCTAGTTGTGAAGTGTAATGTAAAGTGATAAAAACACTTTGCTAAGCTACCTTCACATATTATAATGGAGCCAAAAAATTTGGGACATGTTGCCTTCATATAAATTTTGATGTTTAACTTGATATTTTATGTAATTTTTTAAAACTATTGATTTAGGGGTTTTCTTTTTCTTTTTCCTCACTTTGCTTCCATTTTCTTTTATAAAGGATTTCTTGCATACGGCATCCAAAGGCACAAATAGAGGCATTCAAAGGGCAAAGGGAATAAAAAGGCCATTCATAGGGGGCCATCTTTGCATGCATTCTGAGGCCCACTTTGTAATTTGAAAGTTACTTTCTTTTTGTGTTTTGGTTCTGTATGATAAAAATGTTACTCCTTTTAGGCCCCCTTCACAACCATGGAATAAGGTATGCCTATATACCCCATAAGCCATATAGATACCTCTACAAAAATCAAAAGTGCATTCTATAATAGATTGTATACACATGAATCACCAACAATTGGGTAATGCATAAACACATATTTTGGTCCAAAAGCTATGAAGAAGACTCCATATCGCACTAAAAACAAAGCTTTAAAAAAATTAGACCAACCATGGCTCTTTGGGCTAATTGACTTTGTGCTAGGCCCACCTTAGATAAGTCCATTAGACCATGAAACATTATCCAAAAATGCCCATTTTTCATCTATTCACCTTTCCTTTCTCCTTTATGCCTTCAACTTTTGTGTAAAGTGAACTGGTGCCCTGACATGTGTCTTTTCCTCCAACCAAAGATTTTCAATTTTTGATGGTCATGGGCTTTCAAGCTTTAGTGTAAAAGGGTTTTTATTGGGAAGTTGTGATTTATTATAATTCTTACCATAGTAACTAAAAACAATTTGATTTGGAAGAACATCCTCTTGAAATTACCAGAAGATAATGTAATATATGAGATTGCTTTATTAAACCTGTGGGAAACTAAATTAAGTTTAACATCAATGCCATGTGCACAACTTGGTTAGGAGCACAAAAGGTGGCTATATTTTTCAGTCATGAACTTAGAAACTTATGGGAATTGATTTAGAATTTTCAATATTTCAATTAAAAAGTATACCTAATCAAGTAAATATGAGTAATTACATACCCATTATCTACCCACACATGAATGTTTCAAAATATTTGATGGACTTCAAATTGGTCACCAACAATTCCCAAAATTGATCTTGACCAATGTTGTATGTGCATTGTGTATATGGTCTTTGATAAATTAGTAAGATAAATGTAAATGCATACAAAATATGTATACATTTCACGTGTAAGTATAAAATCATGTAAGGCTATTTTATCTCATGTAAAAAGATGGTAAATGTAATTGTAAAAGCCACCCAAAAAACACATACACTTAAATACAAGTTCACACATTATAAACCAAAACTTGGTTTGTTTATGCAAAGTCAATAAATCTTTTTTCAATTATGATTCTTGAAGACCATAGTTTTCAATGTTTATCCCAACACTTGTGAACAAAGAGATCTAGGTGCCCATTAATGTGGGATCATATGGAAACAAAAGACACAAAAAAAAAGTTTTCATTTAAAAAATTGAAGTGATGTTCTTCATTTGGTGATGGCCTTGACTACGAGGCAAGACCATGATGAAAGTGCATGTACATGTGCAAGATGACAAGGGGTGGAGTTCATATGAAACAAGACATTAATGAAGCTTATCACAAACTAAGAGTTGCAAGATGATCACAATAGTATTGTACCTTTAGTACTAAGGCTAAACCCATGTTAACTAAAGTTAAACCTAAGTTAACCAATTTCAGGTTTAACATTGACTAAATTTAAGTTAAACTAATCATCACTAAACTAACTAAAAAGATAAATTAATTATGGTTAAATTGATTTAGGCAAAATTAACTAGGGTTAAACTAACCTAGATTAAATTAACCATGACTAAATTAATTATGGTTAAAGTAGTTAAGAACTTAAATTAACCATATGGACTACATATGTGTACAAAAATTGAAATTTTAATTTAAGGTTTTAGTGAATTTTATTTGGCAAATTAAATTCAAAAATAAAATTTAAATAAATTTTCAATGTTTTGAAATTAATATAACAGATCACACTATATTTAATTTTAAAAAATTTAATTGATTTTTAAAATTTAAATATAATATTTCTTAATTTGGAAAATAAAACCTTTTGAAACCTATTTAAATTTGTAATTTATTTGGAATTTATTTCTTTTCTAAAATATAAATTCAAAGAAAAAACCACAAGAACTGAAACAAAAATGAACAAAATTTTGAGCCCACAAAATTTTCAAAACAACCCCAATTTTTTTGGTGATATATAAAAATATTAATAAATTAATTTGAATAGTTAATATTATTCATTATTATCATTATAATTACTACTTATTAATAGTAATATTAATAATATTGTTCAAGCCATCACTTCACATGATAACAAAAAATAACATCACAAAATATATAAACACATATTTTGAACAAAAAAATGATTTTCTTAATATCACTATTTGATTTAATTGATTTGGTTAGTTTGTTATTACATAGAACTTTGTAATTTTTAAATTCAAAAATATATGTAAATCGTAATTATTCTAAATACTCATTAATTCACAAATTCAAATACATCATTTGAAACTTTGAATTGAGTTATAAATTTAGATATTATTTAAACTCATCTAATTTATTAATTTTCATGAAATTTTATGATTTTTTTCCATTTCAAAATGTGCAACAAAGATAGTTTTAAATATTTATTTAAAAAATTCATATGTAATGTATTAAATATTTGATTGAGTTATAACCTATAACCATTTCGGAAAAAACTAATTTATTATCATAATCATATTGAATTTTGTGATTCCTTTCAATTTCAACATGTTTTGAATATTTGTTTCAAAAATTCAAGCAATGTTTTCTTTTTTTTGGGTTAGACATTTCGCATATAATTATATGGGTACATTTGGTTTCTTTACTTTCATCATTGACTTCTATTTTATAATATTTTAAATTCAAAGTTTTAGACATTCCATTAATTTACATATTCTGATTTATGCCACATATTTATCAAAAACTAATGTTTCAAAAAATATCTTTAAAAATGTCATAACAAAAAAAAAATCACTTTTGAAATTATGGTATTAAAATTGTATGCCTTAAATCTTATATCAAAATTTTAAATAAAATTAAAAGAATTGAATTCAATGTTATAATGTTTTTGTTGTAACAATGGATTTTACTATAATTTTATACATTACTTAATGTTTATTTTTTAAATTTTAAAATTTAAATGATATGTACATTAGTTTTATTCTACTCTTTTATTAAATTAAAAAAAGGTACTTTATTCTATTATTTCATTTTTCTCATGTCATTTGATCATAAATAAATAAATAGATGGTTTATTTTGGGGCTAATTTAATTTGGACATATATATGCAGTTAATTGATACATCACAAATATGAATTGAATCATATAATTTGAATAATTCAAGATTAGCATGTACATTTAGTAAATTCTTATAATTTTTTTTCTATAATTGTGAGAAAGTAGCAAATTTTTAATTCATACTCCATTTTTTCCTTACATTTTTTCCAAATTTTTTCCTTTGTAAATTATTTATTTATTTGAATAATTATGAGTAATAATTGAAATCATGATAAATATTTATTTGGTGATTTTTTTCGTAATGAATTTTTAAAAATGAAAACGTGATGTTTTTTCCATTTTATTAATACCACATCATTAAAAATAACATTATAATCATGTGTGTTATATTTTATGACTAATTGTAATCATGTTAGTTATATTAGTCAACATAGACAAATCCACATGGGCACCCACATTTACCACGTGTGTAACATTTTGTTTGGTTTAATTATAATGCTAGATTTTTTAATCATAACGGACATTGTTACTTTTGATCTTAGTAATGATGGACATATTTAGTCACTTCACACTATTAGTGTAGTTTAGATATTGATTATATAGTCATTTTAAACATGATGTTAATAGCATAAAACCATGTTTTGTAATAGTGACATGTGTCAAATTGTCCATGCTTTGCCACATATCATCATCCTAGTGGCAGAGGATTTGACAATTGAGATTATTTTAAAGAACTTTTAGTTTTGAAAACATAAATGATAATTAAAAATGAAACATGTCCGCAAACAATTCGCCCAATCTTAAAACACGTGTGACACATCAATTAGTTAGATTGTAGTTGTATAAATTCAACTACAACTAATTATATATGTATAGATGAATGCATATATTCGTATCATATATACATGTTGCATACATATTGTCACATGCAACTAAATGTCATGTGCAACTTGTTTTAAGCAATTACATAAATTTGAGTTTGCATGTGTTGTTTACAACTAAAATCAATTGCAAATGATAGTTGCAAAAACTTGTTTTTTTACTAGTGTAAGTAATCACAAAAGCCCTTGTTCGTTAGGTGTTGGAAGATGACAAGTTCATTTGTAAGGTTGAAAGCAATCACAACACAACCAAAATGGTCATAACATGTTTGAAATGTTGGTTTCCATTTGTCACCTTCTCAAATATACACCAAATTATACACTCCATGCAACAAAGTTTCAAAAATTTGAAAAAAATAGTTTCATCGAGGTTTCAAAGTGTTAGGTCACCCATATTTCAGACCCATCGATGTTCAAAGTTGATTTTCACATATCGGGTTTCAAAAGTTGTATTTTTTTTGGCTTGTATTTTTTTAATTGGTTGTGAGAGAAAAAAGAAAACATATAGACAAGAAACAAGTCACAAATGTGAAATTATTGGCACTATGGCATAAAAAGGTGCCACACAAATGGTTTTTATTTATCAGACAAGATTTTACGTTTCTAAGCCCATGGAGCAATGTGCTTTGGTACTTTATTGAAAAAACAAAAATGGGATCCATTAGTTGTTCCATGCTTTTGTACTTTATTGAAAAAATAAAAATGGGATCCATTAGTCAAAATATTCAAACAGGCCTCACTTGGACATTTAGCACACTCGGATGCAATTTCAAAATGTTCAATGCAAGAAATTAGTTTTCCTTTTTGGGCTTCAATTTGGTGTCTTTGTAGGGTGAGGTGGAGTCGGGATGAAATTATCTTTGGATGATGACCTAATGAGAAGTTGTAGCATGCCGGAATTTGGAAAAGACAAGGGAAGAGGGAGAAGATGGTGACGCCTTCTGATCTTGAGAGGGCAAGTGAGTGTTTTGTTTCTCCGTTGTGGGTTTGTGTGGATCAGGTTTCGTTGGGGCTAATATGGGCAACTTAATGTATGCCGGTGGTGTGTTTTCTTGTGCGTGATGAGCCTTGGCGATGGTGGAAGCTTGGCGGCGAAGATGGTGGCTGAATTAATGACGGCAGGAGGAAGGGAGCAAAATAAATGGGCTGAAGTTTTTGAAGCTAGGCACTTAGCACTTACAGAGGTTTTTTTCTCAAAGAGGTGTCGTGTGCAGTTTAGTAAGCAGTTTTGTGGTACTAGCATTGTAAGGTTTCTGTAGAGACTTCAGTAAATTTTCCGCTGTGCACTGAAGTTAGTACTCAGGAACCATGTAATAGAGCGGACATGAAGTTATTTGTGGTAATGGTGGGTGTGTGATAAGAAACTTTGGGGACTTAAAGGCTGGTCTGTGACTGATGACATCAATAATCTGGGTTTATAGAGGTGTTGGGAGTGTAAAGTGAACTCCAGGGAAGCTTGACAGATTGTACTGATCCGTAGTGGGAACCACAGGAGAGTTTATGTTTGGAGTTTGAACTAGGCTTGGGGAGACTGGAAAAATGGATTTCACTATGTGTTCATCAGGGATGGTTTGTTAGGAAAGTTGGGAAATAGTCAGGGGTGGAAATAGATTATTCATGTCAAAAAGACCATGATAGCCCAGAGTGATCTCCGGAGGGATCTGACCCAACCATTCCACTTACATTTCATGTTGATTGCTATCACTTGTGTTTAGTCTAGGATTGTTTCCAAACCAAATGTATTTGGTCTGATGATATAATGTGAAGTATCAGTGTTGTTTTGCAATTAATGGATGCACTGTTGAGACATGACACTGTCCAACATTTGTAAATACATGTGGATGGTTAATACATTGTTAACCATAGTTGTTAGTGGTGGGTCCATCGTGGTTATATGTGGGATAGATGTTAGAAAGCCCTTGGCACGCCCAAGTCAAACTTGATGGCAAAGGGCAGGCAAGGCAATTTACTTACACATTAGTGAGTTTGAATCATTGTTGGGCAGATATTCAAATATTTGGCTTGTTGGATATTGCTTATGTGATATCTTGCTCCTTGATATCTGAGGTTTATGTTAGATATAAGGAAGTTGATATCTAGACTGGATATCATATCCAAGCTTGGATTATGATATAAGTTAGTAACTAGCTTAGATTAGTAATTAAGTTAGTAAGCGCTTAAGTAAGAAAAAAGAAAAAGGTTGAGTTTGCAACTGCCACAACCTAACATCTTTTCTGGGAGAGAGTAAAAAGTCACAATTGGCTTTTCTAATTCTCTTTCATTCTCACTTTTTGTCCTCCCTTTCTTTTCTTTTTTTTTTCCTTTTCTTATTCTACTCTCATACTCTACTTACCCTTTCCTTGCTCTCTTGCAAGTTGTTCCAACCTTTGAAGTAAGTTTTTTTCTTTCCTTATTGTTTTTTCTTTTCTTTCTTTTTATTTTGTTTTTTAATTTCTTGAAATAAGTGTTTCTTTTATTTACTTTTGAATTTTTGTTTGTTTGGATGTAGGTTTAAAGTTTGAAGAAACAAAACAAATCACATTCTTCTTCACATATGTTTTTTTTTCATTACTATAAATTGCTTTTCTCTTTTGTTTGCTCTCTATTTTGTTTCTTCTTTTTAAATTGTTTTTACTATATTTCCTTTCGTTTATTTCTTTTTTTTTTACTATTTTTTGTTAATGTTTATTTCTATTTTTATTTTATCTGTTTTCATTTTATTTTGGTGTGCTTTTTTTCTATTTTCTTTTTTTAAAGAAAATTATGTTTTTAAATATTCAGTAAATTTTTTATTTGTTTTTGTTTGGATGCAGGTTTGATGTTTGAAGAAAGAAGACAAACCTCATTTGCTTTTAAATATGGTTTTTTTCATTACTATAAGTATTTTTCTCTTTATTTTGCTATTTGTTCTCTTTCAACTTTTTTGTAATCTATTTTTTTCTTTTCAAATTATTTTATTGTATTTTCCTTTCCTTGTTTCATTTGTTTCCATTCCTTTTTTATAACTTTTGTTTCCTCTTTTTCATTTATATTTTTTTCATTTTTTTAATTCTCTTTTTTTCATTTTATTTTTATTTTTTGTTTCTATTTTGTTTCTCAATTTTTTTTTGGTTTTGATAATATTTAGTATAATCAAAATAGAGTGTTTCTTTTTAACTTTTGTATTTTTGTTTTGATTGGATGGAGGTTTGAAGGTTGTATAAAGAAGACAAACCTCATTCTTTTTGAAATAAGGTGTTTTCATGACTATAAGTTTTTTTTTGTCTTTTTTTTGCTCTCTGTTTTGTTTCTAATTTTTTGTCATCTGCTTTTTTCTTTTTTCTTTTAAATTAATTTTACTGTATTTCCTTTTCTTGTTCCATGTTTTAATCTTTTTTCTATTAAGTTTTTTTTTCTGGTTTTTGTTCTAATTAATTTTTAATTTTTTTCTGTTTAAAATATCTTTTCCAGTTTTTTCCTGTTTTTTTATTTTACATATGTTTTTATTTTTCTTTGTTTCAGCTTTGTTTCATTTTATTTTCTTTTTAATAACTTGTCTTCGTATTTTTGAATTTGAAATTTCAAGACTACATGAGCTTTCTAAGTTTTTCAGCCTTCACGATGTAAAGGATCATTTATATTTTACTTTTGGCTTATCATAGTCAATTGTTTGACATGAGAGGAGTGAAATGTGAGCGCTCATGTTTTTTTCCTAAAAGTTTTGTAAACATTTGAAAAATCCGAATTGTTGATATTTGGAACTGATATCCAACTGATAAATAACAACTGATTTTTGATAGATTGATATCCTAATCCGGAGAAAAAGATGAAAATAAGATATCGAACCCGGATATTTAAATTGGAATGTCATTTCTAATATCCGGTTCGGACAAATAATTCTGACCAGATATTCCTATCCGGCGGATATATAAAAGATGATATCCACCCAACACTGGTTGACTCAAAACCCTTTTCTTAAGATCCCTATGTGCTAGACAGTGGCTATATACCATTCAGGAGAACCCCAAGCGGGGAGGGAGGCAACAGCCCCATCACATATTAAAAGAACGAAGGTAATACAAGGGGGGGAGGAAATGCCACTCAATGGTGGCATTGTCCTTTCCCAAGATGTTCATGTGAAGCCATTCACTTCTGAAATTAGATTCAATGCTAGCTTGGACACTCGGGTCTTTGGTGCGCCGTTGGGATCTAATGGCCTTCCAAGAGGCCATACCGACCTCAACGGTCGCCACCCAAGCCTGGGTGATCACCTTCAAGGTGGAATACTGCTCACCATAGTGTTTCCTACATCTCTCAGTCCAAAGGTGGTACAGAACGAAGCTACGAAGAATATCAAGTGGTTGCCTGGGGTAAGTGAATCCGCCCTTGTGGTACGTGAGGAGGCCAGGTGGGTCCTCTTCGCTCTCCCTGGTTCCCTCGCCCAGAAGGACGAAGGGCCAGTTGATCACCATGTCCTGGGGCGCTTGCCATTCGATCCAAATTCTCTTGAAGGCGGCCCATGCGTGTTGAGCCAGTGGGCACTCCAGGAGGCAATGTTGGGGGGTCTTTTCCGCATTGGCATCGCACACCTTACATTGCGGGGCGATGCCCATGAGTTGAAGCCAAGTGCCTACTGGGAGGCCTTGGTTTAAAGTGAGCCAGATGAGAGTACCCACTTTGCGTGGTCGCGCGTTGTGCCAGAGCCTGGCGATTAGCTGGGCGCTGGATGTGTTGCGGAGATTGAGATCTTGAATGAAAGTCGCCATGTTGGAGGGGCGGGTCGGGGGTCGGGTGTTGAGGTAACCTCTTCTGGCGGTGTAGCCAAAGAAAGGAGCATCGCTGAGTGGCGGGTTGGGACGCCAATGCCATTCGCCCGGGTCCCATGGGAGGTCCCGGATGAAACCTGTTTCGAAGACCCAATGGGTGAGGGTTTTTGCACCCGGGGCCGGTAAATCCTTGGAAACTCTGAGAGTTGCGCCAGGTTTTTCTTGATGTAGGACTCTTACCGTGCGGTATTTCGCCGTGTGAATCGTGTGAATGTGTTGCGAGGTTACATGGATATGGCTGTCTGGCGCAGATCTTTGGAATTCTAGCACTTCGGCCTTTCCACGGGTGAGAGCGAGCACCTGATAGACCCAATCGAACGGGTTTCCTGTGTCGGGGGTTGGGTTGGCGATCCAATTTCCTACTTTGATTTGGAAGTCAAGCTTGTCGGGACTCCATAAGATACTTGTTGTGATGATGTCCCTGCCTCGCATGTTCGAGGCGTGACGACTCATTCCCAATTCAGAGAGTCCTTTCCAATTCATGTTTTCCGGGTCCTAGAGGTGCTTGACCCGAGTGCACCCGGAGTGCGCCAGGGTGGACCCTTCGCCCCGTCCGCTTACACCAAGCGGATCGCCGTTTGCGTTGAGGATGGACGGGTTGCCGAAGATTGGCTGCCTGAGGATTTCCTCGCCAGTTGATGGATCTGATTTAGTTAGTCTTGACCTCACGTTCAGCCAAGCTCCTACGATGCTTTTCCACATCGAAGCTTGGAGTCTTTGAGCTTGGGCGCGGCGAGGAGCCAGTTGAGGTCGGGATTGGTTGGGCCTTTGCCATGGACTGGTAGCCTGGTCTGGTCGGCATTGTGCCTGATCAGCTCCTTCCAAGGTTCGTCGCCTGGCGCAAGGCCCCTCACCATCAATTTGGCGAGTAATGCTTCCGATTGCGATTTGGGGTCGGTGACTCCTAAGCCACCCTGAGCGGCTGGGAGCGCCAGGGTTTCCCATTTTACCTTGGCCCGAGTGGGAGTGTCCTTGCCGCCCCAGATGAAATTCCGAATAACCCCTCGTACTTGGCAACACATCTTGGGGTTGGGGTTCCAACATGCTACCAAGTACCATATCGATGCGAGCAGTACGTGGTTCGCCACCAGGATCCGCCCAGCCAAAGAGAGAGTGCTGTGACTCCAGCTAATGAGTTTGCCTTTGAGGGCAACCATCATGGAGTCAAAGTTCGCCTCGAGGGGGAGGTGGAATCCCACTTGGATCCCGAAGTACCTAGTTCCCTGTCTAGTTGGGATCCACCTGAGGCCTTCGCCTCCACCCCATTCCCACGTCCTTTCCTTCTTGCTCGCCTATATGGCGGCAGATTTGTGCCAGTTTACCTTCGCCCCGGATGCGAGGCAAAAGGTCTTGAGGACCCCTTTTGCCTTGTCGAGGTTAGTCGGGGAGCCTTGCAAGTACAAGGCCGTGTCGTCCGCAAATGTTTGGTCTCTGATCAGCCCTCCTCTGGGCAGGGAGAGCCCTTCCACTCCGTACTTAGGGTTTGCCAACATGTAGCCCAACATGTCTGTGGCGAGAATGAAAAGATAAGGAGCCAAGGGGCATCCTTGTCTAACTGATCTAGCTAGTTGGAAATCAGGGCCTGCGACCCCATTTACCTTGATGGCGGAGGAGGCTGATTGGTACAAAGCCCCAACCCAGCGCACCCAAGTGTCGCTGAAGCCCAACTTGGATAAGGCCGTGAAAAGGAACCCCCATTCGATCCTGTCGAATGCCTTCTCGAAGTCCAGGAGAAGGAGAACAAGGTCTTGCCCGCTTTCCTCCGCCCAGCCCAAACCCTCTTGTGCCATAAAAACGTTGTCCAGAATGCTCCTCCCCTCCACAAAGCCCGTTTGATTGGGTCTAATGATGTG
>Ga0116231_10002667_pt1 | contig 37294 bp, 11 predicted proteins | sample S1TSphgellanicum_2_FD_89695 | JGI IMG/M metagenome (GOLD analysis project Ga0116231, IMG submission 89695) | Host-associated microbial communities from peat moss isolated from Minnesota, USA - S1T2_Fd - Sphagnum magellanicum MG | ecosystem: Host-associated > Plants > Peat moss > Unclassified...
CATGCAACCCCAACAAAACAACAAAAAAAGAAAAAAAAAAAAAAGAAAGGGGGGGGGGGGGTGGGGGGGGGGGGGGTGTAAGGGACTTAAAACGAATAGTAGCTTGTGTTCTTTTTAAGTGACAATGATGGCAACAATGAGGGGCTACTACGGCAATAAAGTGATGTGGTGGCCAAGTTCAAGTGCTTGCCTTGGTTAAATTCATGTGAATATCAAATTTTTACCACCTTCCACACATTTTGTCACATTTTACCCTAGGTCATTTCCAAATGCACATTGCCTTCATGAACGCATTCCTACTTTTGCACATCAAAAAACACTTTCATTTTTTCTTGCAAAAGAAAAAAACCAATAATCAAGTTTCTATAGTCTTAGACAACCATAAAATAACAAAGGGGAAGATGACCATTTTGGCCTAATTCATTCACATAATTCACATGATGGGATGGCATCAAGTATAACTCTTATAACTTGAGCGATGCATTAACAATGACATAAAGTATAATGACCTAAATTGATTAAGTTGCCTTGGGGACTAACCTCTCTTGGGGAGCAAGTTCTTGAATGTTTCACAAGAAAACACAAAGGGGAAATTTTGTTTGATTCAAACATTTTTTATACCATTGGAAAGTTCTTGAAGCATAGATATTTAAAATGATCTTGCATTTTGATTTGATGAAATGATCTAAAAGTTATGACGAAAAGAAGAACTAAAGGTCAAAACTTCCAAATCCCCTTCTCCCCGAGGATGAAAGGAGTTTTTTTCCCCTAAGGAAGAAAGGGATTAAGTTGCATCAAAGAACAAGTTCATGAATGTTTGACAACAAAGTACAAGGGGTAAAATTTATCCAAATCAAACATTTTTTATACCATTGGAAAGTTCTTGAAGCTTAAATATTTAAAATGATCTTGCATTTTTTATTTAAGGCTATGAGCTAAAGTTATGATGAAAAGAAGAGTTGGGGTCAAATTTCCAAATCCTTGTCTCCCTTGAGGAAAAGGCCTTCTTGACCCCTAGGTCTTATTTTTGTCACAACTTTAGATCATAGCTTGAAATGAAAAATGCAAGATCATTTTAGATATCCATGTTTCTAGAACTTTCCAATGGTATAAAGAATGTTTGATTTGGACAAAGTTTACCCCTTGTACTTTTTTGTCAAATATTCACAAAGTTCTTCCTTAAAGAAAATTGTTCCCCAAGGTAATGTTTTACCTTTTTCCCTAGAGAGAAGGTAATTTTAATCTTTTTTTTCCCTTGGGGGAGAAGGCAACTTTCCTTCTCCTTGGAGGAGAACCTGATTTGGAAATTTGAATTTTGACTTTTTTTTTCATTATAAATTTTAGGTCATACCTTTAAATAAAAAATGCAAGATTGTTTGAGATATCTATGTTTCAAGAGCTTTGCAATGGTATAAAAAATGTTTGATTTAAACAAAATTTCCCCCTTGTGTTTTCTTGAACTTGCTCCTTGAAAGAAGTTACTCCTTGGCGCAACTTAATCCCCTTCTCCCCAATAGAACATGGTTGAGGCTACCATTTTGTTTCCTCCCCATGGGAAAATCCTTTTCTCCTTGGGGCATCTAGCTTGAAAAAATTGCCCAAAAGCTTTTTTTTTCATCCATTTTGTTCGTGGAAGAAAAAGAGAATTTAAGAAAAGGATCAAACCTTGAACCCTTTGGTTGAAAGGGGAAATTATAATTATTGGATCACTTTTTTTTTTGAAAATATTGTGTAAGAAAGATAATAAAAATGTTAATCATAGTTCAGGAATAGTCAAAAAAATTGAAAATATTTTTATTGTCGGGCATTGTCATGCAACTATGTTGAAATCAATGTTGCATTTAATTTGTTGCTCATGTTTAGTGTTTGCCATTGTTCTATTTCAAAAACCAAGCACCCAACCAACACTGGTTTTTGCAGAGCAAAATACATTGCTTGATTGTCACACAAGGGATGATGAGTACTACCCTATTTCAATAGAATTTAATGACACATGTATTACAGGAAAAAGGAATCTACAATTGGTCTGCTTCAAACAATTCACTTCAGCTGACTTCAGTGAATACCAACGCATTAGGAAAGGCCAGTCAAGGCCCCGTTGCAGACCACCAAACAGGCTCATTTCAGGTCTCTTTTACAGTTCCATTTTGCAACCCAATTTCAAGTTCCACTTTATGTGCCCATGTGCATGTCCACTTACCAGGCGCATATATTCTAAACATTAGTCCTATGCAGGAGTTTGCTTCTGAATAATTACAAGTATTACTCCTGGGCAGACTCTCAAGCGTACCAAAAGATTTATGAAACTGTGTTTTGTTGTCATCAGGAAATGAGGTGTTCGAGACTCTTCCAATTCTTGACTATTGCCCTGTACAGTGCAGTGCAGACAAGAAGGGGTTTGAAGGAGTTCTGTGGGGATGGGCATGGAGTAGTAATTAGGCTGGCAATGCCATCACATTCTTCATAGCTACTGAAACCAGGCCACAGTGAACCAGCACCCACTAGTGCACCTTCCATTGGATGCCTCTTATGACTCAGTTATGAATGAACCTCAACTGAGTTGATATCTGGTTTCACCTCTGTAACCCATTCTGGAAGAAGTAGGTCCTGAAAATACATATAAAGGTAGGGAAAGAGGTGAGTACCAAATAAGTAGTTTGTTTATACATAGGTAAGGTCTGTTTTTACTTTTTTTTGCCTATCTACTAACAACCCACAAAATGCAGGTTCTTAGTAGGTACGTAGTAGAAAAATCAACTGAGCTAACCACCATGGTTAGCTGGGGAATTGGAACCTGACAAAAAATTGTTTCCTTCAGGTGATGGTCCACTCCAGCCTTGAAACATCATACAATTCTAGTTGTCCAGCGTCCTAGGCATGCCAGGTGACTGGAATGGGTGAAGAATTTTGCGGAAAACAAGGTGGGAGCTTAGATCACTAACCTCTTAATGTCGGAATGTGATTTACGTTTGTGCAATACGAGAAAGGGATGTCATGGGAGTAGAGAGAGAGGATGGTAAATTACATTAGACACTTCAAAACACAAAATAATTGCTCAGACAAGGCATGAAAGGGTCTCTTTCCATTAGCTTGTTGTTGTCACAGTTAGTTACAGACAGTCTATTGTGATTATGACATCAGGGCGATATGGAGAGTGGTTGAAAACCATGCAATGTTTCTTGTTGCAGGAATAGGCACTTTCTATAGTAGAGTTGCAACTGGGCTGAAAATCTCTAAATAATTATTGACGGGAACATTGGGAACATTTTGGATTAAAATATCACAATATTAAGTTCTACTCAGAGGAGGTGAGAAGCAGTGTTTTTTTAAATGCAGATTTTCGCCACTTGGCCACGCACAGAAAAAACAATGGGACTCATCCACAGGAGTTTTGTGAAAAAAATTGCACCAAAGTTGCCCAAGGCATTTTTTTTTTAAATCACCATATGTAGACAATAGGTTCCAGCATGTTGCCAAAACATAGGAGGATTCTTAAATTATTCTACCTTCCTCTGTGACTTGTAGGCTAATTTGGCTACAAGTCACATTGGACTATGGCTAAATCACAAAATTGAGAAAAGAAAACCCTGGTCAGAAGAGAATTTGAGTAGGTTTTTATATTTGCATCTGTGTGGGCTTTACTTAGAGCATTCCCACTGGTGCTCAGTATGTGACCCCGCAAATATATTTCTCACATCCAAGTTTAGTTATTTATTTATTTTAACCCCACCCATAAAACTGAGGCGAGGATGGTAAATAGGTGGTAACTACTAATAGCAAACCACTTGGACCAATTATTATGATCGGCCAATTAAAAACAGGGATCACCAGTCAGATCATATTTATTACACTTATGTGGCAGGTGCACAGTTTTGCTGCGCTTGTTACCAGCCTCGGCGAATTGACCAAATATGTAGGAGAAAAACTATTTATGAGCCAAACCGGCATATGTTAACTTTTCTTTATCCGCTTTTAATGTGCAAGGTCCCATACGTTTGCCTACTTTGATCACCGCTACATATAATAAGTTGTAATCACAACAATCTAATGGAAAGTCAATGATATGGGCCCTGTTCCAGCAGTGGCTTTTCATTGCGAAGACGCAATGGGCCAAAAATTTATAATCAATGAATGCTAGCCTAACAGATTGACAGTCTAGCTATTTTCTAGGAAAGTTTTACTAACATAAAAAAGAGTGGCAAATATCGCCCTCTAATGAGGGACTCACAGTTTGATTCAGAGTTCTCATAGCTCCTGCATTTGGTAGATGTGGAGTTGACAAATGCAGGAGCTGTGAGCCCAGTTAGGAGAAAAAATGTGATAGAAAGGGGGGGCAGTTTCTGTCATACCAGTCCCCTTAATGGAAACAGGTCCTTATTACCAAGGACCTTGTCTTCCTGGGGGTGGCAACAGTACTAAGGTAAGTGCAGAAACAAACCTTGGGTCCGTCTCTCAGTCTCTCACAAATCATTGTGACATTCAGGTTTGTGAAGTCATCAGTTGACTTGGTAGATCTGCACTGTGAAGCTAAAAAACAGAGAACAGGACGGCTTCACTTTCAAAATGAGTGCAGCTAAGGGTGTTAAATGCACTCCTGCCATGGCGCTAACTAGTTGTGAGTAAATGCATGATTGCAGATCTTCCTCGCTAAATGCGATAATATCATCTGACATCACCACATATAATGCATTTTACTCTCGACTCCAACGAACCATTCTCGATTGGCTTGTCAGTTACAAGACCTCAAAGACAACCTCTAGATCTCAGAGGCATGCGGCATGCATACACTCTGCGAACAAGCTTGAGAAACTATAGCAACAAAGCAGTTACAACTTAGCAGCTTATTGTGCTAAGAGTAGACGCGAGGCTGCATGCAGCTTCCCAAAGAAGGCCACCGTCACCTTGTGACACAGATTATGCTCTTCATCTAACGTTCGTCCAAAATTCATCCAACATCATCATATAAGCTTTGCTTGAATTCATTTGTTTTCCAAATATTAGCTTGGAGACTTTAAAAAAACAATCCAATTGAAAGATCAAGCATAAATTAGATTATGGTGAACATCAACTTCACCATGTGGCACATTTGGTGCCACTCATCCAACATTCATCCAAAATCCATCCAGCATCCTTGTACAATCTTGCAATATTACAATCAATTTTTTTCCCCAAATAAGATGGACATAAAAAGCACTCCAATGAAAGATCAAGGTTTGAACATCAACTTCACGATGTAGCACAAACAATGCCAATCCTCCAAAATTCATCCAACATCCTTGGACAACCTTGCAACCTTGCAATATTGTGAATTTTTATTTTCAACAAACTTGGAAATAAAAAAGAATCCAATAAAAGATCAAGTATAAATTTAGATTGTGATTAACATCAATATATTACTCACTTGCCTAACTTCAACTAAATTTTGAACTATGACAAACAATTTGTGAAACAAGGAAAACACAAAACACCTTTAAATGGGTTTAACCTTAACGATCTATAATCAAAAATTTGAAAATAAACCATTTATGTTGTTGTTTTTTTGTTGTTCCATTTCCATGCAAATTATTTGTTACAACCCGAGGAAACTTATCCAAAATGTTTCATTCACATATTTACAAATGGCATTATTCAAGCCTAAATCAAAGTCACTTGGTAATAATTTGTAACTTCTTTGCCAAAATGAATATGAAAAATCACATAATGATATTTTGTATTGTTTATTAATTATGGTGGAGACCGTTAATGCTTGCCTAAATTGATTAAAGAAAATTTAAAAATTGAACTAAAGACAAATGTTGTCTCATTCTTCTTAAACACCTTTACAATTGAACATATTATGCTTCAAACACAAATTTAATACCATAATTCCTGGTACTTGGATTGTAAAGTTAGATAGTATGACTCTTAAAACTCAAAAGTTGATTTAAAATCTACTTACGACCTAAAACTTACTAAATTCTTCTAAAACAAACTTAGTTATTATTCAACACTTTTAGCTTATTAAATGTGGGTCCAAGGTCCAAATTTCGAAGGAACCAATTTTGACTCATTTGAAGCAAATTGAATCCTTGAATTTGACCCCAAGTGGAACCTAGGTTACATTTTGGTTCTTCAAATCATGAGCTTTCTTTTTGAGCTCTTTTTTTTGTTCAAACCAATTGATTTTCCTCCAAAATGGTGCCATGTACATTTAACTTTGATTTGCCACTTTTTAGTCCTTCACCTTCATCTAAAGGCCATGAGTCCAATTTATGGCTCTCATCCAATAGGATTGCTTTATTTGCCATTAAGGTTTTTTTGTTATTGAAGTGGCATTATAAAAACAAATGAGTTGGCATGCAATATGGTTCATTTATTCATGTACATCATGTGGTGTATTTATCTTTTCCCAATTGTATATATGATTTTGATAATTGCCATATCCACATATATTTAATTGTTCATGTAATCATTTCATGGTTTCCTTTTGTTGAAATGGCACAAAAACAAACAAGTTGGCATATGATGTGCATCAATCAACTATATATCATGTGGTGTGTTAGTTTTTCAAAGTTGCAATATGATAATGTTTATTGCCAAGTTCATTCATTTAGTTGTTTTTATAGTTGTTCATTGGTTTATTATGAAAAGCTACATGTTATTTACGTACCTAAAATAGCTAGTAGCTACCTTGTTAACTAGCTACCTAACCTAGACCACTAGGTATGTAAATAAGTTGCAAGAATATAATCTCAAAAGTGGGAGTTGAATTTTTTACCAGCACATTAAAAATCAAGTCCTTAAAACCAATTCACCACACATTCATGTAATTATAAGAATTGTCAACATGTCATTATGAACATGTTTATTTTAAATCTTCTTACATTATTTACCTAGATAAGTAAGTAATGGGTGAAAGCATGGTAAAGCATTAAAAAAAAAGTATTTAAAAAAGATAGTCAAAAAATGGTCTAGTTTTTAACACAAGTAGAAGAAAGTAGATTGAAAATAATTTTAAATAACATAATAAAAAAGTGGTGCTTTTCTTCGAGTTTATAGTGAGGTGATTAAAAAAGTTGAGAAACTTTAGTACAATAAAAGTAGATAACAAGTATGTTTGAAAATGACTAGTCAAATTGAGTTTAAATATTTTTTTTCATTAAAGTTTCATGTATCCTACTATAATATTTAAATGTTGAAAACTTACAAGTACATTTTAAAACTACATCATGTTGAAAATGGAAAACAATCAAAAAATCATCTACTTTCACTTACTTGTACAAGTTTGGATAGCTTTTAAGTAGGAATATATATATATATATAATCTACTTGAATGCAAATTAAATATGTGATTAATCAACATCATTGTGATAAAATTAAAGATTATCCTCATGTTGATCATTAAAAAACATTTTTACTTTCAATAAATTAAAATGTGTTTATGGCTACTTGGTATTTTTTGTGACAAAGAGCAGAAATTGTTTACTTTGCGTTGTTGCACCCTAATAAGTAAATAAGTTGTAAGTAAGGAGATGGCCAATATTTCAATACACCCATTTACCTACAACTTGCCCACCTATTGCTTACTTGTACATACATACCTATCTATAACCTACCTACATTGTAAGACATTTATAATCATAAGAATTATGGTTTGTGATGACCAAATAATGGGTTCACATCATAATGGTCACCATGAAATAATCAAATATGTGATAGAAGGGGTTTAAAAGGTTCTACTTGAATTGAAAAAGGCATCGACATTGTGATAGTAGGCACACGCAATTAGTTGCAAACTAGTTATGTATATGATTATATAAAGCAAAAAAGATGATTTCAAATAAAATTTGTAATTGTAGGAAGGATCCAATATAGTCACAAACAACAATCAATTGATTGGGTGCAAAAGATAACCTTTACTCTCACAATTAATTATTCACTAATTTATATGCACATCATATAAATACAACTTATAAATTGACTTGATTACCTATATGTATATAGGAAATATGGACACAATGACTACCACATTATCAAGATGTCCTTTTGTCATATTTAAAATGATATTCTGCATCATACCATAGTTGTTATTTGGTCACTCCACAAACTTTAAACCATTCAAGAATGTGCATAAAAATAAATAAATGACCATGTCACATGCCAAATGTCCATGTGGCAAACCAAGACATTTTTCTTGAGAGAAAATGTTGAATGAGACTTAGATTTAGTAAGACCATTCATTTATTAATTGTTAGACCCCACAAAAAAAAACTAATAATATTGTCATGTAAGTTAGATAGTTGAAAACATGGTTCATTGTCATTTTTTTAGTTGTTGAAGACCCCAATTGTTAAGGGATTAGTTGCATAAGACAAGAATTCCTTTAATGAAATGTTACACATGTGAAAAAGACAATTGTTGGAAGAAAATCTATCAAAATCAAAAGAATACATGATTTTCATTCATGAAAAAGGTAGGTTATAACCTTCATTTCCAAGCAATTCAAAACAAGGAGTGGCCACATGTCCTACTTTTCTCTTTTACAAGATCCCTTCCATTCTTGGGCAAGGGAAAGGGCCAAATTTGTTTATTGAATGAAATATGACAAATTAGTTGGTGCAATGCAAGGGTTTAGATAATCATTGTTAGTTTTAAGTTTTGGTTATTTTTATTAAAAATTAAAAAATTAATGGTCTCATTTATTCCAAACTTCTCAAATATATGATAACTTTCATGAAAGAACCAATAATTTTTTAAGATTCATTTTATCCTTTTTAGTTTTTTTGAAAACTATGATTTTGTATTAGAACCAAATGTTTGATTTGTTGAAAACCATAATTATATATTAAAACTAGTCCTTTGATTTTTGAAAATCATGAGTATGAAACTTAAAAAACTAAAAAAATAGGTGTTTGGTGCCATTATTGATATTATTTAAACATGTCTTTGTATAGGAGATTTAAGATTCAACCTATTTGTTTATAACATAACTACCTACTTACCTACCTAAAAGGAATAAATTATGTTAGTCACCAAGGTTTATTTTTGTACCTATCTTTGCCCATCACATGTTAAATAAAATGGAAAGGTTGTCCTTCAAAACACACAATGAGATAATTTCAAATTCATTGAAAAATAGCTGGTATAAATATTGTTCATTAAAAGACAAACAAAAGCTCCAAGGGGAGATGCTTTTAAGGTATGATCAATCTTTGTTACCACAAAAGGTCCCAAATTTAAACATGTTGGTGAGCAAGATGTGAAAGCCATGTTGTATCCTCTATCATTGGGGCTAAAGGCTATTGCCAATAATTGTTAATCAAATCTAAACTTCTTCTAGCAAAAGTTCAAATGAAGTCCCTGCAAAAGTATCCCATGGAATTTGAACTTTTAAACCTCCTTCATTGGGTTCCATTCTTTAAAAAAAAAATTTGAAGCAAAATGGATCAAATGGTGTAGTCAAGGAAAAAATCTAAAAATACATACTAAAAAATCACCAAAACATTTTTAACTATGGGAAAATTTGCTTGAAATACCTACCAATATGGCAATATGTGAAAGGTATTCTCTAATCCAAATGCAATAAAGAATGCCTTCAACGTTTAATCGAGGTTGAATATTTTGAATGCAAATTAATTCATGTATCATTATGTAAGATCAATGTGACATATTTTGATTGGTATTCCAAGAGTGGATGAATATGTGGGATAAATGATCTTCTTTCACATTAGAGATTGTAATTTTCTATCTTGTTTTTCCATTCACTTAATTTTCTACATTTAATTTGTTAGTAGTGTTGCAATATTGGTTATGTGTATGGCATTTTCAATAAATGTGCAAAATTGAAATGATGGAAAAGAGAGTTGGTTGCATTGAATTACAATAACATGTTGCCTTTTATGAAACATGCTTTGCTTTTAATTAATAATTAAGTCTTCAAACTCAATCTCCTTTTTTAAATAAAAAAAAGATGATTGCATCATTTTTTTGTCATTTAAAAATAATTTAACCCATTAAAAAATAAGTAGAAAAATTATTGCCCATTAAAAGGCCAATGTGATGTTTTGTCAAGAGTTAACACTATTTTTCATGAATGGCAATCTCCTCGTATGGTTTGCCTTTTCTATTTTCCTTTCAAAAAGGAAAAAAGAAAATAATCAAGATGATAGATAACTATGTTTTTAATTTTTAATTTGCATAAATCCATTGGTCTTAGTGAACTAAATTAGAGAATCATAATAGTAATAAATCAAAATCCCTAATTTGTATATGAAACATATTCACATGGGTCAATTACTACCATGCATGTTGGGTTCAAATTTGATTGCAATGGCCCAAGGTGAAAGGAAATAATCATAAAACAATGAGTTTGAATCCAATGGGATGGGAGTTGGAGCCTAATCATGAACATGTTGTATAAATAACTTAAACCTCTTGAAACCAACCAATAAGCTATTACACAAAACTAGGTCTTAGTGATTAGACAAATTTTGCACTTATAAATTACATGTTAAGGTGAAAGCACATTAAGGGTGAGCTATTTTTTGCCAAAAAAGGTGATATATAATGAGTATCATAGTACTTATGTAATAAGCTCAAATCTTGATGCATTGTTTGGTTATCTTAAACATAAACAAAAAACTTTTAAATTTGCATGACAACATTTTTGAAGTCAAAGTTGATTTTGAGTCAAATTTTAATCTTGATCCAATAGTTAGACAAAAAGGATTGGATAAAATTAATGAACTTAGATGAAAATCTTCCTTTCTATTTACTCTCAAAATTGAGTGTACATTTCTTCCTTCTATAACCTCGGTGATTATAACTATGGTAGTTATTAAGCATGTGGATGGTTACTAGGTCACTACATAGGTTAGTTACTAGGGACAAGAATATCCCCCACTTGCAAGGTAGGGTGAACCAACACCCACCCCACACTAGGACCTTTGTAACCCCAAAATTAAAGGAAGTGACTAACAAAGCACAACATGAATCACCAAACATTTGATTTCCAAATATTGGGACAACATCCACAAAAGATTGCACTTTATTAACATGCACCCTTGATCAATCTAGATGAAAAATTCAACACAAATCTTTTGAATAGTCACTAGTTGTCTCTTTCAACATGCAAAGTATGGAGGTTGTAACTAAGTATATAATTTATAGTTTTTCAACAACCATAGGGCCTCATGTTTGTGGTGCATGAAACATTACCAAACAAAAGAAAATTGAAAAATTGATGCAATCCATGTCTATGAAGTCTCCTTATCTTTGATATGGTAATGATGTTTTAAAAAAAAAAAGATTATTATGCATTTATTGCTAAACAAATGCAAAAAACACATATTTTGAATGAAATTTCATTTAAAAACTTTCAATTTCTAAATGGTCTTAGATTTAATTGATGTATATCAATATCATACACCATTAAAAAAAAATCCATCCACAACCCTAGTTTTGAAGTAAATATGCAAAATTTCAAACTCTATGACAAGTATTAGTTTGTCACAAATATATTCCATATGTTCAAGTTCTTCAATGTTTGTTAGATTTTTAAAAATAATTGATTAGATTAAATCTAAAGCTAATCAAATATATTTAGAACAAGCAAAAATATTCCAAAATGCGATGTCCATACGTTACCAAAAGATTGTAAAAAGATTATATATTTGTTATTACAAATTCTGAAGGGCTTGATGTGTTTTCACCCCCTCCAATTGTTATTTTTCATAATTGATTATAAGGTTTGTGTCTCATTAATGTGAACATGAATTGACAATAATTCCACGGTTATATATGTATTTCTTTGCCTTTTGATATTTTCATACATCCTTAATTTTATTTTGCACAATCTTGGTTGATGGTTGATTGAACCTCATAACTCACATTCTCCAATGTCCCATAATCCATACTTGGTTGTGTTTAGTAACTAGCTTGAATGTGCTAATTATTATAAATAGTTTCAACACTCACACAACTTTACTATTCATAATAATTTACACAATCTTGTCAATTACCTAATCCATAATCAAATATGAAATCATAGAAGTTACATATAACTATAAAAATGTATTTAACCCAATTATTTTAAGAATGTAGTAAGGATCATCAATGTATAGCTCCTCTTCTACCATAACCCATAAGCTCCCATATTTGGTTATGTTTGGTAATTGGTTCTAACATGTTGGTTATTATTAAATTTAACATTCATGCACCTTTACTTTTCATAGTAACATATCCAATTTTGGGCCTCTTACCTAATTCATAACCAAAGACAAAATTTCACATAAATTACATATATCTGTAAGAATATATTCGACCCAATTGTTTGAAAAATGTAGTAAGGAGTATGAATAACCAATGTACATTTCCAAATCATTCTTTCCCTCCTACATGGTACTATGAGCATCCCCAATGATGCTTAGTATGTGACATTGCAAATTAAAATTAGATGAAAAAAAGTCAAAATGTGTTAACTTGGTTTAACAAAATGGTTTTGGTCAACATTTTTGCATAATTTGCAATTTGTTGAGATTAGTAAAAGGCATATCAAAGTTATGTAGTTGTTAATGAAAAATGTAATAAATATGATCTAATTGTTTTTTTCAAATTATGATTGTTAATCTTAATGATTGGTCCATGTGGTTTACTATTAGTAGTCTCCCCACTAGGCTAAAACCATGATTTTATAATTACATCCATGATTGCATTTATATTCATATGTGTCGCTCATGACTACATGACTACATGACTATGTAGTCAATCCATATTCATTGATTGTGCCATGTAATCCAAACATGGTCATAATCATAAGTGTTAATCCATGTGACTTCAATAACTACGGTCATGTTTGACATATGATTAAAGACATGATTAAACATATGACTATAAACATACAACTACAAAAATGACACATGGCCTTTATTCAAACTAGCTTAACCAAGGTAGATAGGTAAGTACATCCTTAAGTTAGGTAGGTAAATAGGCTTATCCTAAGTAAGTAGATGGGTAAGTAAAATCTTAGTTATTTTGCTAGGGGCAAGCCTTTTTTAAATTGGTTCATCCCAAGTGACATTTGCATTTTGAATATTTCTAATTCATACTATGTTTAGTTTATTATCTCACTTACATGTATAGTTTTAAAAATTGAAGTTACCAACAAAGGGTATGGGATAAACTCTAATGTAACTCAAGGGAAAGCCTACAACATGATGCCACATCCTTTGTCCCATACAAAAGTAGACCATACACCTACCCACAAATTATTTACCCTACCTACCCTAGCCTACCTTAATCGCCTATTACCTACCTAATTAAATAACACTACTTGAAGGAATTTCCATATTAATGATTAGTTTTATGATTAATTTTTAATTGCAAGTGCCACATGTGACTATTACAATGTCTAGTCACTTTGGACAAGTCACATAAGAATCTTAGTCATTAAAAACATTATGTGACACCTAATCAAAATGGAAATCACATTGAAATGAAACTAATACCAAAATTTCATCCAACTAACATCTAGCCTATGTGGCATGGTCATTTGCGATTGGTTTATGACTAAGACATGTAGTCGCATGAATTCTTTCATAATCAATTAAAATGTATCCATGTGTGTAGTAAAGGGAAATGCCCATGGCAAGTTGATAAGATAACAAGAAATACAACTTAAGCAAGCAAGTTGGTATGTTTATGAAGTTGAAACGAAAGACAAGTAATGATGATAGAACATTGTGTTAAAAAATCTTAATGTAGGACAATTAGTCAACATGATAGTAACATTGAGCTATGCAAGTCAATAGGTCTAGCATGTTGATATGTCAAAAAATAATGATATAGACAATATGGCAAGTTGACATTCTAGACAGTTAGATGGGTGTAACTATTTTTGGGTTAATACAAAAGGCATTTCAGTTGATTAAAGAAAGGTTTTAACGATCATTCAGTGGATTTCCAAAGCCTATTTGGGAACTTTAGAAGAAGAATTGCTTGCTAAAGAAGAGAGGAAGGAGGAAGAAAATTGTTGTAACATTTCATGGATTATTAATGAATTACGATGAACATTTCTAGAAATTATTTATATTTTTGTGTATTTTCATTTGTAAGGTAGAAGTTTTCTAACCTAAAAGTTTGTTGTAGTTAGTATGTTTACATGGTATTCATGTTAATGGAGTAGGACAAAGACCCATGAGTGATATAGAAATGTGTTGCTAACAATGTGGCAATAATTAATTCAACAATCTTAAGCTAGACTAGATTAAACAACCTAACATAGGTTAGGTAGGTAGGTAGGATCCTAGATATTTTTGTTCATGGTCATGTCTTTTTTATTATCTCATCCCAAATGGCACATGCACTTTGAATGTCTATATTGCATACTATGAGTAGTCCTTTCTTTCACCTAACTCTATATTTTACAAAATTCAACTTGTAAATAAATGATATGGGATAAATTTTGATGAAAGGGAAATATTCAACACTATGTAACATTATCACATCTTTTGTCTCATACACAAAAACACACACATATTCACACAATAAAATGCTTACTATTTAGCCTATTTATTTACTACTTATTACAAGTATCACTTAACATATTTAATAAATTAATTACATAGCCTACTTAATTAATTAATTTCCTTTTTACCTTAATTAATTATTGACTATTTTAAATTATTTTTCTTGGTTAGGTTATTATATACCATTCTATCCTAGCTAGGCTATTATTGGTTATTCTAAGCAATTTCACCCTATGCTATTTTAGGTTATTCTAGGTTATTTTACCTTAAGATATTCTCAATTATTCTAGGCTATCCCACACTACATTACTTTAGGTTATTCGTAGTTTTATTTTAATACAACAAAAAATTAATATAAAAAAAATGTGCACAAATTGTAATGTGCAAAAAAATTATTTGCATTAATTATTACATTGAAGTGGTGTTTTATTATACTCAAATTAAAACCATTAAATCCAACAATCCCAATTTTTTGGAGAAAAAATTCACACCTACATTGGACCTTGGTATTATGTTGAAAATTTAAAATGGTGCTTCCTTTCTAAGTTACCTTTGTGTTGGTCCTTTGAAATTCTCTCAAACCTACCAAAATTTAGTATATAATTAATTGTTTTCTCATTCAAATAACTAAGCAAAAAAACTCAAAGCACCAAATCTAGTAATTTCATTAGCCATAACATATTTTTTACACACTTAGACACATGTACATTTGCAACAATAATTTGTGATTGGAATTCAAGTTGAATAAGATGCCATGTGGTGTCTAATTGCGTATGAACCACATTATTAGTTGTTTTTAAAAAAATCATCTATCATTGGATGTCATTTAACCTAATGTAGTTTAGTTTATTAACAAGGCACATATAACTATAATTAACTAGCTTATACTCATTAACTAGATAGCCTACTACCTTTCCTAATTAGTCTATCTACATACCTACTTAATCTAATTAACTATCTTACCTCCCTATTTAAATTAAAATAATTGATGTCAAGATGATCAATATTTAACATTTAGTTTTAGTTATGACTATAGTTGTTGATTGTAAGGTATTATATTCATGTAGTAAGAATATAGTCATTGATTGTAATATACTATGGTCACATGTAATAATAAACATGACTAAGAATTGCTAACCCTCCATGACAAAATGACTAAAGTTATGGCATAGTTGCAAAATGTTTTAATCATGAATGCTAAGTTTTGGTGTAGTGCCCTCCTATTTGGAATCCCAATTTTAGTTTTATGGGTGGGGTTGCAAAAAAGTAAACAAATATTCATAAACTTGGCCAAACATAACATCAAAAGCTTGTGTTTAACCAATTCATAGGATGGGATCAAAAAATGGCATGAAACAAAAATAAAAGGGCCTAATGAGGCCCCAAATTCAAAATAGCTCTTCAACTTGACATGAACTAAATTCATGTCGAGTTCCTTGCCTATTGAAAAACCACAAGTTCATCATCATTTGCATCACATGATGTCATAAAAAGTATGAAGTTCTTTTCCTTACAAACTTATGTTTTGCAATCATGTACTAATTCCTTTTGGTGCATTTCATTTACATTGTAACATTATGAGAAAAAGGGGTGTTTTGCAACTGGCCTTGCAACTCAATTTTTGGGTTGTAGATGACATTTGCAATTCAATGTATTTATACGCTATGAGTGTTAACGGACAAATTGCATGAATTGCAAAGTTGCAACTCACCATATATACGATGCAACTCATTGCAATTCAATTATAACTTAGTCAAAACAACTCATTTTCAACTACTATGTAACTCCATTATAACTACACACATGATGTCATGCTGACATCATTAATTGTCATCTATTTATTAAAATCTAACATGTGGCATTTATGAAGATTTTTGGACATAATTGTTTTTTCAAAATATTGATCTCCATCATCCACTATGATTGTTAATGATGGTAAAAGATTGTGATAGGTGGCATAATTAAAAATTACCACATGGCATATTAATTGTATTTTGGAAAAAATAAAAATATTTATTTTAGTAGTTAGGTAGGTCGTACATAACCATAGGTAGGTACCTACATATTTACTTAAGATTTACCTACCTACTTACTTACCTAGGTAGGTAAATAGGTAGGAAAGCACAATACTAAGTGCATTAAATAATAGCCATGAATTTTATATTTTATTTTATGTTTTGCTTTTAGGTTAAACTTTTTAAAGTTCATCCTAAAATGACACATGTATTTTAATCTGAGAACATAAGAAAACAAGCTTTTTTTATATAGTTTGTAACATGTGATTCGAAAACAAAGCATATGGGTTGAATCTTTTAGTTGTTCATTAGTTGTAAATTGAATTGTAACTATAACACTTTAGTGCTCAAGGTAGGCTAGATCCAATGGGAGGGCTCCATTTTTTTAATGTTTAAACAAAAATTAAACCCTTTCTATTAACGCATTTGATGCACTAAAAATCATCAAAAACATAATAGAATTGAAAAAATTATGGCCCTTCAAAATATAGGGGGTCAAGAACCCAAAAAAAAAAACAAACCACCAAATCATACAAAAGACCAGTTCCCAAACACCAACAAAATTCCTTTTTTGTTGTTATGTTGTGATTAGAGTTCAAAAGTGATTTGTAAAACTTTAAATGGCGTTCCTATATCAATTTAAATCATTTAAAATGAATAAGAAATAAGAAAGTTATGAGGCTTGAAGTAAGAGGGGTCCAAAGAGGGAAAAAAAGGGAAAAAATGTGTTTTAAGTTGGAAAGCTTATTTCCCTTCTTGTTATTTTTCATTATTCATTTTCCTTTGCACTTCAAAGATGATTTCTGAAACTTAAAATAACACTCCCATAATATTTTAAATCACTCAAAATGAAACACATATGATGAAAATATAAATAATTGATGAATATGTATCATTATTAAGTTATAAGTAGTTGTATTATAATCATAACATAGTTGAACAATAACACTTTAGTAGGGGTGCACTAATAGCCATACTAATTGTATCACTAGGAACCATAACAAAAAACTAGTTGTAAATATATCCCATAATGGATGGTGGAAATGTGAACACGTGGCATGATTGGATGTATTGTACACTAGTTGCAACATAGTTGTTGCTTTGGTGACATATTTATAATAGTTCTAAAGTAGTTGCCACATGCAACTACAATGCAATTCTTGAAAAAATCAAACATGGTTGATTACATATGTATTTACGATGTGTATAAATTATTATATAGAAAACCCATTTTCAACTCACTTGCAACTATAATACAACTAACTGATTTTCTAACATGGTAATTTATTTATTAGTACACCATATTTTTAAAAGTATAATTGCACAATAGTTGCATAACAATTGTATATGAGTTGTTTTTTGAGTTTTAGTTGTAACGTAGTGTGATTTTGACGGATGCAATTTCTCATAACATAATGTTGTAGATGAAAAAGAAAAGGGAAATGTAGGAAAAAAAGAATGGAAAGGTGTAGTGGGCTCATAAAAGACATAATTTTAATTAAAACTTTTTTGGAACATGTGTGCATACGTCTAAAGGGAAGCTAGCATTGGAACTTCCATACTTAGGAAAATGCACAACCATGAGGAATTTGGCTAATGTAGTTGAGGAATTCACCCCATCAACAATTATTTCAAGTTTTGCAACAATGCCCCACACATTGCCATATTTTTCTAAGATGAAATTTAACCCATCTAGAGAAGGGTCAAGTTTGTTTAAATTTTCAAAACCATGACCCTTCTCTAGACAATGAATTTTAAGGCAATCTTGCTAAAAAGATTATGTTTTGTCAATCATTTTTCATATGTTGTTACAAAGTTTATGACTTTCTCCAAACCTTAATTAGGGCATGGCTTAAAGATTCTTTCAATCAACTTGAGCTTCAAAGACCAAAAGAACTTGTATTGCTTCAAGAAACAAAAGCTCTTGTTTTTCCTCCAAAATTTTTAGAACTTGTGCCTTGTACCCCAAAACATCCCCATAGCCACAAATTAGCTTTTGACAACCTTGGCTATTTAATCCTTCTAACAAATGCCTTTGTGACTAAGCATATTTTCACAAAATTCTCAATGGATTCATCAATGATGTTGTGTCTCCATCAAGTAAGCTAAGGTTGTGGGTGAAACCCTAGATTGTGAAATATTGCAATGTCTCCAACTACCACACAATTGTAACCTAAGGACTTTTGAAGTATTCCTTTAAAAAATGCTTGCAATTTGAAGTAAAGTGTTAAAAATGTTTCTTATTAAATAATTTCAACATTTCACATTTTTTTTGTAAATCCAACCATGCACATTTTATTTTGATGCAAGTATCCAATTTGTATGGTTTGTAGCCCATGAAACTTTGAAATTAGGTTGGTTTCTTATTTACATAGGTTCTTATTTGATCCAAAATCATAACCTTATGGTTTGCAACTCATAACATTATTCAATTATGTTGGTTTTGAGGTGTATGAGTATTCACATGAATTTGAAACCAAGTTGTATGGTATATAATTCAAGAAATTTATTGAAACCATTTTGGGAAATTTTGTAGTAACGCTTTTGGGGGGCTCTAAAAGGGGTATTTTGATTGTATGGTTATGAAATAACAATTTGTTGGTTAAAATTAAGGATTTTTTTTGGAATCCAATGACAAATGTATGAAGTTCATGATGGAAACCTAATGACTTGAATGCATGAAATTTAGAAAGGAAGGTTTTAGTGACTCAATTTTTAATTTTTTTTTCTAATGACATTTTTTCAAATGATTATTGTGTTTAGGTTTGAGTGTGAATGTTGTCTTTGTATTTTTTTCATGAATAACCAACTTTCCAAAACTTGGTGATTCATGGCAAAGATTTAAGAATATAAATTAATTATTTTGCACAAATCAAAACAACCCTATTGGGACAAGGTGGTTTGGAAAATTGTCTCCATTTTCTTTCAAGTTCACAAACCCTAAACCTTAATTCTCAACACTAAATCTTCAAATTCAAACCTTAAACCTTAAATTGAAATCATAAAACCCTAAACCTTAAATCCAAACCCTAAATCTTAAATTTCAACTTTAAACTGTAATTCCAAACCCTAAAACCATGAATTGTAAACCCTAAAACCATGAATTATAAACCCTAAACCATGAATCAAAACCTTAAACCTTAATTTTTGGCTTTAAATCTTAAATATTAGACCCCCAAAGTTTAATTTTAGAATCTAAACCCTAATTTCAGACCCTAAATTTAAACCACACAAAAACCAACAAAGACCCTAAAAAATAAACTTTGAAATTTCAAGTCTTAAACCTCAAAAATCTAAAATTTAAAGGTTAAAAAGACCATATGAAAACCCTAAAAATTAAACCTTAACCCTAGAAGTCAAACCTAAAAAACCCTAGAAAGACCAAACAAAATCCCAAATTAAATTTCAAAACCAAAAACTCAAAACCCTAACTCATAGCCTATAGGCCCCATTAGCCCATGGCTATATAACCCATAGGCCATAACGTCATGTAGCCCATAGGCCATATTGCAATATAGCTATATAACCCAATAGCTCATATAGTCATAGCTCCCTTCCTTAGTCTATAAAGTCTATATAACCCCCAAAGCCTCTTTAGGCCTTCCTTAGCCCAAATATAGCATCTATAGTATAAATTGTAGGTGGGCAACCCATGGGCTGAAAAACTAAGTTGTTGGAAAGGAGTTGATGTTGGGTTATCAAATTTTGATCCCTTATTACAAGGCTTTTAACAAAATAGCTAAGCCATGAGAGAATGAGGTACCAAATGGGAGGTGAAAATCAGGCCCACCAAGACATGACTTTAAGGAAAATTGTAACAACTAAACATGCGATTTTAATATATAACCACAGTCTTCAAAATTATTGAAAAAATTCAAATAATTACAATTGTAACCACTTGTTCTTTCATGAGAACTACTGGTTATTCCAGGCTTTTTAAAACTCTAGAATTGGTGGTTCTTTTGATTATGGAGTATTTATAAAAACAAAACTATCAAGTATTAAAAAAAACAAATACTTCTCCAACATTGTTATTGACTGCCTACGAGCATAAGGGAATGAATGGCAACGCTAGAAGTTGTTCCTATCTTTGAGGTAAATCCTCTGGAGCTGCCCATTCCCACCTCCCCAAGACATTGACCTAATTTGGAAAGAATTATATGCTGCTATGACCTTATTGATTACTAAGATACCTCAGGCAGCTTGCTTGCAAGTTTTACCCAGGGATTCAGGAAGTACCTTCAAATACAGAGAACAAAATTAGGTCAATGCTTTAGATTGTCTTAAAATAAGTTAATGTTTTATGGAATTTTTTCAATGCACCTGGTTCCCAGTATTTCAAAGTATTGGCTTTGACACTCACTACCTTTGTTGGGTACCTAGACATGTTGTCTTATCCAGTCTTGTACAATTTGTTAAGTATGGTTGCCTTAGGAGACACTCGCTTGAGTGAAAAATTAGTCACTGAAATTCAGTCCAGGGTAAAGCACCAAGCTGAAAACTTTACCAAAATAAGGGCCCACATGAAAAGGAGCCAAGCATGGGCCCCATTTAGGTCAAGCTTGTGGTCTTCACCCTTTACCAAGTGTGAAGAAACTGTTCGGATTTTTTTAAATTTCCCTGTGATACCCAGAGGGTATCATTTGAAAAAAAACACACAAAAGTGCAGGGTGTTTCAAAAAATGGAATGCCCACTAGACATTCCATTCCAGTAGCATTCTGCTTTTGAAACACCCCACAAACAATGGGGGCAAGAATATGTTGGGTAAGATGTCATGTAATACACGACTATTTTTTTAAAAATTTAATTTTGTGACATTGAAAGTTTGGCAAATTTTCCCAAAAATAGCAAAATTAATTGAATTTACACTTTTTAAAAATTTCCAAAAAAATTCCCAAAATTTTTTTTGTCAAAGAAAATCACTGAACAAAACACTTACATGTGAAATTTCAAGTCAAACATTCAATATGTCGCCTGGTTGAATGGTTTTTGGACATAAGTTGGAACAAAAATATCCAAAAAATAAATAAATGATGTGTTTTTTAGTCGCATACATAGTACATTTCTTATTGAAACAAAAAGTCAAATTTTGGGAATACACTAATTACTTAAACCAAAGTGTCAAGATTTTGTATGGTAATTATAATCAATTAAATCCCAAATTATACCATTTTCACTTGGTTATGTAAATTTACTCATATTATGGCTAAACTGTATATCCCTTGTGAACAAACTAGGAGATAGACTTCATTCAGGTAAATAAGAAGTATCGTAAGTAGAGCAAAACCATGTATATAATTACCAAATTAAGGTGACTTGGAAGTCGTTGTTTCATTTTGGTAGATCAAGGTTCCCTTTCAGCTTTGGTCCACATAACCAGCGTTTGGATGATGCCCTTTGGATGGATCTTTGCATTGCATTTGAATGTCATCATTCCCATTGCAATTATCACCCTGTGTTGTTTGTTCAATTCTCAATCAATGTTGTTAATGGCTCCTTGGTTGTCAAACTTGATAAACCCACATTTGCTTCAACTAAAAAATATGCATTTACTCCCCTTTTCACATGGACCTCTCATTACCTTCAATATTGTTTGGAAAAATGTTATTCTCATAACAAATATCACACTCTTTGAGCATATTAACTTTTTAAAATTTCCATTATTTCATTATCCCTTGTACTTTGTATCCATTGGTTAGTGAAACAAGCAACTCATCACATCATGACTCTGCCTTGTATGGTGAGTTCAAAGTTAAACCAAAAACTTTCAATATTGGATGTAATTTGTTTCATCTAGATGATGCATGATGGAAGCTGCCCATCCATCTTATGTGAGCAGATGAATGTCCACTTGTCACTCACACAGTGCTTCAAAGCATGATGGAAACTGCCCATTCATCTTATATGAGCAGATGAATGTCCACATGTCACTCATACAGTGGTTCAAGGTTGAGCCAAAATTTTATCCCCAAATCCAGCACAGATGCATAAGCTCTTCCCCATGGGCACAGCCAAAAAATAGGGTTTGATAAAGCCAAAATTACATACTACAACTAAACAATGTGGAAGGAGGGGAAAGGCCAAAAGTGAGCATGAAATTAAACTTGTGCAATTTCAAACCGACCTCCCAAATCTCAATTGTAAGGACATTCATCAGCAAGCTGAACAAATCTCTCACCTTTTATATGATAAAGGGTGTGATGCTGAATATTAAAAACCTACTACTCAAATAAGGTTCTTCCTCAAATATCTTATCAGAACTCTAATGGCAAGATATATCCTTTAGTGATTATAGGCTCAAGATCACTTCAAGGTGTCACTATCCACACTTGTTACAAACTAGGCACCTTGGAAGTCCCTCAGGCAAATGGCCCCACTCCACATGATATAACCTTGTTTCTTTATTCAAACATCTCATTAGCACTCTAGTGGTTAGATACCCATCAGTAATTATTGACAGAATATGGATCTTAGTGTCCATATCAAGTTCCATTAAAATGCATGAACAAAGCAAGAGTGTTGCACTGCGCATGATCTAGCCTAGAGCCCCATTACTAGGGTTGAATTCTTTCAGAAGTTGTCCCAAAAAATTGATTGGATGATGGGTAGGTGAGGTCACCTAGTTAAGGTTCACAATTATACATAAAATCACACCCCATGAATTGTAATTGAAGCATTAGCCAAGTTATATGATGAAGAGTCATTCAATTGTTTTTATATGCTTGACAAACTAAGTGTTTCCTTTTTTTTCCCTTTTTTCTTGTTTGGTTGGTACGTAGTCTTAACCCTATACGGTGAAGAAAAATTTAATATAACATACAAATTTACATGGCAAACTAAATGTTTGCTTCCTTTCAAGGTTAAATGCGTAGTCAATGTTGAAGTGTCAAGTATGGTGGTGGTGATAACCTAGTTCATACTAAGGTGTTGTTTTATTTAGAAAGATAATTAATATTTGTTTCATATTAGAATTATTCGTAGAATGCTTAGATAGAAGATGAAACCTCTCATCATGGGTTCAACTAGGGTTGAAATGTTAAATGACCATTAAATTTGTAAACTGATTTGCATTGACCGTCACACTCAAGATCAAACTTTTTTTTTAAACTTGTGAAAGTGCTAAAAGGAGTTTAATCTTAACTATGATGTCCAAGACAAATTTTGATATAGGCCACCTTCCTTTATTTATTAACACACCCTTTACAATCACATTAAGTGTCAATCACAACAATTTCATGCTAAGTGTTAATGTTTGGTCAAAATTTTAAAGGATTTAATGGATAACAACAAAGTGAGGATGAAAAGACCAATTGTGTACAAAATGAGAATTGGATTAAGAAAGACTTTTTAATTAAAGGGATAAAAGCACAATAGGGTTATCACACTTCATGTTAATGCCATCAAGTGTTAAAAGTTAATTATAGTACCTATAAGTATTTTTGGTGACATATAGTTTTATGCAAACACTTTAATTTTTTCCATCCCAATCCAATGATCAAAATGTAAAATGATTTACAATTGCTTCAATTTGCAACCATTATAAATTTGATCCAATAGTCAAGATCTAAAATGGTTGTATAGTACAGTACATATCATTTGGAGCTAATTTTTTAAAACATTTATACTTTTGATTCCATGCCATGTTAATAACAAAAGTTAAATGTAAAAAAAACACAACACCCTTTTCATATATGTGCAATTCTTTCACTTCAAGGTGGGTTTTTTTAAGAAAAATAAAATCATAATGGTTTTAAATAAATTTGATGAGTGGCATACATTAAATAAATTTGGTAAAATTGTCAATACCATTGGAATTTAATAGTTTGTATCAATATCATTTCTCACCCAAAGTTTCATGCAAAACTACCAACTACAAACTCACTTTTGAAAAACATTTTTAATTTTTCGTACTTTGTAAGGTATATAATTTTGTGATAAATATATTCATAAATCTTCATCATTTAATTTTTTTATAAAATTGGCTAGCCCAAGTTCCAAACTAATCAAATATCCTCAAATCATTGCAACAAATCATGGTTTATTTGACCAAAAAATGACATTTGCCAACTTGATTAACCAATCATATTAAACAAATTGATTTTGATATGTTCAATTTGACTAAGTCTTTTTGGTTGGGTTCACTATTACAATTTATGATTTTTTCCACTAGGTTTTTTACTAAAAAAAATCCAAAAGTGACAAGCATAAAAAAAACCACCATGTCAACGTGAACAAGTTGTTTTGGCCATGTCCTGCATGATTAGGTAATCAAATTCTCATTTTGATTAACAAAGTGACTAACTAAATGACTGATTATTCAACTGATAGATAGTGGACCATTTGACGAAGTCAAATTTATACATAAATTAAAATCATTTTTTGGATTATTATTTTTAAAATTGATAGGTAAGTAGGTAGGTAAATAGGTAGGTAGGGCTAACGTAGCTTAGCCTAGCTTAACCTAACCTAACCTAACCTCACCAAGCTACCTTAGTCTAACCTACCTACCTTACCCTTCTAAACATGCAGATAGGTTATAAGTATAAGGAATTAAACCTCAAACCTTCACAATGATAAACCAAGTGCTTACTAATTGATTACACCAATAAAGGTGTTCAACTTTTTTCAACTTTTTTATTTCATGTCATTAAACATAATGGTTAAACTTAAATGACAACTAGTGGTTAAATTTAGTGATTCAAAATAATGGTTAAAACCTAGTGGCTAAACTCAACAACTTAAATTAATCGCTAAACCTAGTGGTTAAATTCAATGATTTAAACTAATGACTAATCTTAGCGCCTAAATTCAATGACTTAAATTAATAATTAAACATAATGGCTAAAAGTCAATGATTTAAACTAATGGCTAAACCTAATGATTAAACTCATCGACTTAAACTAAAGGTTAAACCTTACGGCTAAATTCAACGACTTAAATTAATGGTTAATTTTAGTGGCTAAATTCATTGATTTAAACTAATGGTTAAATCTAGTGGTTAAATTCAACAACTTAAAATAATGGTTAAACATATTTCATTTTAAAATTTAAGCTAAACCTTTTCGGCAAAATTTACTAGCCAAACATATTGATTAAACCTTGGCTAAACTTAGGTTAAACATAATGTCTAAACATAAATTAAACCTAGTGGGTAACTATAATGGTTAAACATATTAAATAAACCTAGGATATATTTAGTGGTTATATTTAGTGACTAAATTTAGGTTATACTTATTGAAAAAATTTAATAGTTCAACTTAAGTTAAATCTAATGCCAAATTTAGTGGCTAAACACAATGGCTAACATTAATGGCTAAAATTTGGTTTAAATTTGTGTAAACCTAAGGGCTAAATCTAGTGATTAAACATAATGGCTAAACCTAATGGTTACATCTAGTGGCTAAAATTAGGTAAGTAAGTGGGTGGATAGGGAAATAAATAATATGTTGGTAGATGGGTAGGTAAGTAGGTAGGTTGTATGAATAAGAAAAATATAAATAGGTATGTAAGTAAGTAGGTGAAAAGGTATAGGTAGGTAGGTAGGTAGGTAGGTAAATAAAAGGTGGGTGGGTGGGTGGGTGGGTAATAGGTAAATAAGTAACTAATTAAGTAACCAAGTGGATGAGTAGGTAGGAAGTAGATTCATAAGGTAATAGACCATGTCATATTTGACTAAAGATCATTAGCCATCTTGACTAAATGTTCAACTTGATTAAAGACCATTGGTCATTTTTATTATGGATCATTAGCCATTTTTTCTAAATGTTTAATTTGATTAAAGACCATTGGTCATTTTGACCAAAGTTATAAAATTTGACTATATGTATCTAGTCAAATGAACCACTATAATCAAGTTAATTAATGAACAAATACATGTGTCATTCAAGCCCTTGGCCTTTAGTCAAAATGTACATGTCCAATAGTCAAAATGACAAGTTAATCAATTTGAACCTTTTAAAAACCATGAATTATAATAATGGTTGTTTTTGCTATTCATATGGGATTGGGTAGTGAAAAAATATATAATTTGTTCATATTATTTTTTAATTCATTCTTAAAATAATAATAATTTATTTATTTAACTACCCACTTTACTTAACAAATATGCCAATACTAGTGGTAACCCGTGCCTGCAAGGCACGGCACGGCACTAAAGCAACAATGACCCCTAATGACGACCCTTGAAACCCTAAAGCTCAATGACATTCTGCCATTTCAGAAAGTCATGACTATGGGAAATTCCTCATCAAAATTATTATGTTAGTTATTTCTTGGAATGGCCCATTTCGCCATGTAGGAAAAGAAAGTACGTTCCCATCGTACCCAATAGGGCACGAACGCATGTTTTCCCATCATTGTATTAGAGAGGGAGAAGACGTAAACGGGAGAGGAGAACAAGAAGAAAACGTTTGCACTGCAAGAAGACCACCCAAACGGTCCAACTGTTTATTTATTTAGCTACCCACTTTACTTAACAAATATGCCAATATACATATATATATAACCTACCTACCTAAGGAATTTAGGCTATGAAGTCACCAGGTAGCGGCTTAAATTGCAAATGTTAATATTTGAACTCCTCACCTCAATATTGAGGAGTTTAGTCTTTAACCATTGCACCACCACCTTGATAAGGTGATTTTTTTTTGTGAACATATTTATCTAAGTAGATAAGTAAGGTAATTTAGTCTAAGTAAGTACCAAGGTATATTAACTTAATTATATTGTACTAATATTATTTATTTATACTAGGTCATTAATGGGATTTTATAATTCTAATTTATTATCAATTTAAAATATTAATGTCAAAAATATTTATAAATTTATTTTTTACCTTCGATTATATTTCTTATCTACTTCATATGTAGCCTATGTACCCCAAATATAATTAATGCCCATAATAATAGTAATTTACTTACTTATTTACATACCTTATCTAATTAGTTAACCTATCTACTTAATTACCTACATAATTAAACTAATTATTAATGCACGAATAATAATTATGTATTTATTTACCTACCTACTTACCTTATTGTAACTTCATGCCCTCCTACTTATCTAGGACTTATTCACAACCTACAAGTATTTATGTAATTTTTTTTTCAAATTTCATGACTACATGTTTCATTTCACTACACACGTGTCATTTTTTATTAAAAGTGTTCATGTTGTTTCTTTTTTGATTCCATGTCTCATTTGATTACACCATTGTCCTTTTTCATTAAAGGTGTTCACTGTTTTGTCATATTTGATCATTACATCAATGTGTCCCAATTCATTTTGTATTTCATTATATACATTAGAAGAAATGTTATCCATTCTAACCATATTTTTGCAAATATTATGCAACTAATGTCCAAATCAACTAATTTTACGACTAACAGTGTGTTAGTCCTACATGTCCATGTACTTGCAACTTGTTGTAGTTGCATATGCAACTACAAAAAGGGTTGAACCAAATTCTAGTTGTAGATGCAACTACAACTTACAACTAATATGATTTTCATTGAAAATGTAGATGAAAAGTGAACAATGTCATCCAATTTTGATTGCATTCATCAATGGATGATAACATAATTATTTTTGTAACTACAAATGAAAGGTTTTTCAACTGTAATAATATATTCCATCACATGAACAAAAAAACATAGACCACATATGGCAAACTTTGTTATTTTTATTAGACTATTATCCCTTCAATGTACCCATCCATGGGTCTTTTTTGCAATTATCCATGGGTCTTCCATGATATAATAGCTAATAGTTTGTCACAAAAGGCTATTATAATCTAGTTGATAAATTAAGCTAACTTAATTTAATAGATTATGTTAAACTAAATAGGCCTATGTATATTAGTAGTTTAGACTAGCTTGCATACTTAATTAATTGGCCTAAATTATCTATAGGTAATAGTAGGTTAATTTATTAGGTGTAGCTAATAAGCTAAGTTATGAAGGTTAGACCATTAATTAATTGGTAAATCAAATACTACATAATAAGTAGGATAGGTAATAGGTAGGCAGGGAAGTTAAACAAGAGGTATTTTATTTTATGGATATGTCATATTGGTTTTGTAATAATTTATAAAATAATTAGTTATGTTAAACAATCAATTTATTAAATGTAGGGTAGGAAATTAATTTATTAGGTAGGATAGGTATTAAGAGGTAGTAGGTAGGTAAGTAAACTAAGCAAAAAATATTTTATTTTATGGATATGTCATAATGTTTTTGTATGGGACAAAGGATGTGTTAATGTTGTAATGTTGTAGTGTTTCCCTTTCATTAGAATTATCCCATATCTTTTGTTTACAACTTCAAACTTGTAAAGTATATAAGTAGGTGAAGGAATGGACTAGATTCATGGTATGCACTATAAACATTGTGCATGTGCCATTTACAATGAGCCAATCAAAAGGCTTGTCCCCAACAAAATAAATAAGATCCTACCTACCTATTTAACCTATGTTAGCTAACCTATCCTACCTTAGCCTAGCCTAAAATAGGTTGCCTATTATAATTTAGTCTAGGACAAATTTTAATTAATTAATTAAAATAATTACTTACTATAGTTATAATATTGAATTATTGTAATTATAATATAATTACTATAATTATAATATCTAATTACTATAATTATAATATATCTTTTTTGAAAAAATGGAAAATTGCTGCATGTTTTATGGCCTAAGCTTTTGAAATTACAATGTGGTTAAATCCTAACCACCTATTAATGGCACATTTGGTAGCATGTGACTATCCCAAATGTAATCACAAATGTAATCACAAATTAGGGTTCCATGTCATACTAAAAATCATCCATGGCAATGGATGAGAAATTTTGTTTTAGTCATAAGGTTTATGACAACATTTTCAACTTCATGGCCATGTCATGTCTTTTGCACTCGATTGTCTCATGGCATTTGTCCAAGGCAACTAGGTTATTTTTAGTTACATGTGTCCATTATGACTATAAATGAATTGCAAATTTAGTCATTGATTTTCAAATTTCTTTTAGTGATATATTTAATTAACTCAAATAAATTTACCATGGTGAAAATGGCTGACCTCCTAATGAATGAGGACCAATTATTATGGACAAATGAAGTCATTAATAGCTAATCAAATTCATAAATAATTAATCAAATTCATTAATACACTACAAGAAAAGGTGTCCCTATACGCCAAGTGATTTCACTAGATTTTGAGTGAATTCATTGGTCTTAATAAATGTGGATTAGTTGAAAATTAACAAATTCACCGGTCTTATGAATGGGGACTAGTGAAATGCACTCACATTTTGTAGTAATGATAGTTAATATAATTCACTAATAATTAATGCAATAAATTAATTTTTCATTTCATAACTAGGCTAGGTGGCTAAACCTAACCACCCACCCATTTAATCTAAGTTAGGTACCTAGGAACATAGCTTAACCTAAGCACCTAAGAACTTAAGTCACCAATTTAGGATGTAAATGTGAAAGTTTAAACCTTTCACCTCCTTTCATTTCCATGCTTAAAAAACAAGTCTTCAACCATTGGACAATTATATAAATAAATGAAATGATTTATTATCACATATTGTTATGCATATTTTTTTCTTAACCTATGTGTAGGTTATCATAAGTTAGATTCCTACATTAATTTTAGGCTATTCCAAAGTTAATGTAAGTTAATTTATGTTATTTTATTTTAAGGTATACTAGGTTATTATGCCTTATGTCACTATCAATTATTCCACATATTTTATGGTATTGTGCACTCAAAGAAATTTGGAAATAAACGACTACAATTTTAGTCACAAAAGACAAATATTTAATCGCAATGGACACATGCGATTGCCCATTGTGTAGTCGCCTTGGACAAGTGGCAAAACACATGTAATTGCAAAAAATGTCTAAGTGGACATTAGTTGCAACTATAGTCACATACTACTTGCAACTATAGTGGATTTTTCATCCATTGACGTGGAACATATAATCATAGGACTATGCGACTATTGTTGCGACTAGGTTGATGTGGCATTAGTAGTCATAAGATTATGTGACTGCATTTGCAACTAAGCTATCATATGGTGCCACTTATTGCAACTTGGACAATTTTAATGCAGCCATGTGGTAATTTATAAATTGTTGGGTTAATGCAATTTTATTCTATGCTCTCATGTAATAATTTTTGACACATGGCATTATTTAATTTATGACATTTATTAGAAAATTAACATATATTGATTACAAGGTTTGACATGTGGCACATTATTGTTATTTTGTAAATAAATAAAATGTAATCCCACCACCAAATGACACATGGCAAATGAGTAGGTAGGTAGGTAGGTAGGTACTTAATAAACCTACCATTACTTATTCAAGCTTGCTAAGATCAAAGGTTGTAATTAAAACATGTTATTTATGGTAATGGAAACTAGCTTTTTCAATTGGTTATTTCAAAGTACTCTTACTCATGAGGAGTACACTTAATGCTTATGCATGCACATCTTAAATAGTTGCTCACATTGGACTTGTGGACAAAGAATTTGGGATAAATCTCAACGGGAAAAAAATTGTACCAAACTTTAAATCTTCTAAGGGAATTAATTTAAGTAAGTTGCTAACTAACATATATAGAAATTTAAACTCTAAGTAACTATTTAGTTTAAGAAAATATCAAAATAAAATAATAAATATTTAATTACCCTAAAATAAGCAAATAGGCAACTAATTTAAGACAATTTAATTTAAATCTGAATACATTTTTTATTAAGATCAAAAAACCAACCAACATTAATACATAAGTAAAAGCATGTAACCTGGTTATTTAGCTTAATTAAAATACTTCAACAATATTTTAATAGATTAATTAGGTTTAGGTAGGTACATAGGTAATTAGCCAATGTAGATAGGTATGTAGGTAAGTGCGTAGATAGGTAATTAAACGAATGTAGTTAGGTAGGTAGATAGGTTGGCAAGTAGGTACCTAGGTAGGTAGGTAGGTAGGCAACTAGGTACCTATGTAGGTAGGTAAGTAGGAAGGTAAGATGGTAGGTAGGTACATAGGTAAGTAGACAAGTTGGTAGGTAGGTAGGTAGGTAGGTAAACAGGTAAGCAAGTAGGTAGGAGTAAGGTAGGTACATAGGTAGGTAGACAAGTTGGTTGGTAGTTGTAACCACAATTAAGATCACCCAAATGGTATTGACTTGTGACACACATAATTCCATGACTAAAATTGAACCTTAATCACAAAATGTCTTAGTCATGAATGTCATGTTTTGGTGTAGTGGACATTTGGCCTCCCTTGGATGAAAATATACAACCCTTCTAGAAATCCAATGCCAATAATTAATGTTTATACACAAGTTCATTATAATGCAAACTATAAGATGTCATGTACATGGTCTATTCATTACTATACAAGTGGAAGAAACAGTCTATAGTTCCAAAAGTTAGAACTCTAGTAGTTGCAAAAACAACTACGTTTTCATCCATCCATGCACACATTCCAAAATGGATGTAAATTTACACTTTTTTTCTACTTTTTCCATCCAAACCTAAAGTAGTTGCACATTCTAATCACATTTTCAACTATACTTACCTTATAGTTGCATTTGTGACTATCATAATATCATATGCCACTATAGTTACTTACGACTACACTGACACATAGAATTGAGCTACCATTAGTCACAAAACTAGTTGATTTAGACACTACTCATATGGATAGTCACGACCATAAGGTTGGAATGGACAATATTTTTTCTAGTGGTGCCTTATGTTATTCCACCCTTAGATATTTTCAAATATTTGAAATCATTCCACTCTAGGTTATTTAAAGTTATTTCACCTTAAGTATTTTAAGTTCTTATACTTTAATTATTTTAAGTTATTCTAAACTATGTTATTTTTATCATTTTAAGTTAATCCGCCTTAGGCTAATAGAAGTTATTATAGGATATTCCACCTTACATTATTTTTGACTATTTTACCCTATGTTATTTTTTACTATCTTCAATTATTTCAACTTAGGGTATACTAGGTTATTTTATTTTAATCTTTTCATGATATTTTATTTTAATTTTTTTTGGTTTTTTTTAATTTCAAGATATTCCACCTTAGGCTAGGTTATTTTACATTAGGCTATTTTTGGTTATTTTAAGCATTTTAGGTTATTGATCTATCATAGGTTTTTTTAGGTTATTCCACCTTAGGTTCTTTTAGACTATAATCTTAAACTATTATATGATATAATGTATAATAACCTAGGGTATACCCTAATGTGTAATAGTTTAAAATAACTTAATATAACCCAAAATATAACTTATAATAGTTGTAAGTGAAAGAGCCCTAAATTACTAAAAATAAACTTGGTTAGAATAGTGTTAAATAACTTAAGTAGAATAACTTAAAATAATTTAATGTGGAGTGACTTAAAATAGCCAAGAAAAACTAAGGGTAGATAACCTAAACTAGTTTAAGGTGGAATAGCTTAAAACTGAAAACTTTGTCTTTTGTAGAGCCACCATTTTTCATAAGATCAATTTTGAAGTAAAATCCTCATGTCAATATTCCATCAAAGTGTCAATTAATGAAGAATATTTTGCTAATGTTAGACAAAAACATCAACAAAAATAATTTCATATTTGAAATTCTTGAATTTGGTGACATTTTCACTATGAGTTTTAATTACATGACAATCACAAATAGAAATGTGGGTTTAGTTCATTAAAAGTTTCATTAACCATTTGAGTGAAATCATCACTAATTCACTAAAATAAAAATTTAGTTAATTCACCATCTCTTTTAGTGATCAACGACATATTATTATGAACAAGTGAATTTTTTAGCATGTGATCAAATAGGTAATTGACATGTGGCAATGTAATTAACTTATATTTTTTATATACTTGTTTTTATCATGATTTTATTTTTCATATTTTATACAATCAACATACATATTTTGGTATTAGGGTTTGAACATTGGTCACCAAGGAAACAATCTATTGTCTTTGCCAAATAACTACCTTTTATCATCGTAACACATGTTGTCGAAAATTGATCATATCACAATTACACCAAATGTTTTTATAAATCAAATTTTGAAATTTTTTTTTTCTCATATTTTGTTCAAATGAAACAAATGAAAAATAATTCTTAAACTTTTTTTAGAAATCTCCACATTCATGGTGAATAAACATACAAAATTACAAATAATTTGAAAGAAAAAACATTTGAATGTCATTGTCTAACAAAAATTCAAAACACATTTTTTCATAAACAAAAAGATGATCTAGTTCACTTTTAAGGCTTCCTAGTGAATTGGGTTAATGAAATAGACTCACTTTTTATAGTAATGAATTGAAAGTTTAAAATGAAATATGGAAATTTGATTGAACCTTTGAATTTTTTTTCTATTGTTATTATTATCTTCATTATAATCAAACAATAGCATGTTCCCCTTATAGCCTACATTTAATAGCTATATTTGCTAATTAGAAGGTCTATGTAGAAAGGTTTTTTAAATTTACACAAATCGGAAAAATTCCTAAATGATTTTTAAATGAATCTTTGAAATTCACTTACACCTAAACTACTTGAAGGACCCTTTTTTCATCATGGACTATTTTCTTGAATTTCGAAACAAGTCAATAGATCTTTAGAATGTCTTTCACCAAGAATGCTCGAAAAACTCTACCTTTTAAATCATTGAACGAGCCTTTTAAGACTTTGAAATCACCTTTACTAATGGTGCTTGTTGGAGCATTGCCTTTTCAATCATTGAAGTTATCGTGATTACCTCAACCACATAAAATCAAATCAATTAAACCCCTTCAAAACTCAATACATGAATAAGAGAAATCCAACAATCATATAATGATATGCAAGTGAGGGTTTGTGTAACTTGACAAATTATATAAAAATTCTTTAGACAATCAAATAATTTTGAAGATGTCATCCTTATTAATTCTTGACTTTGCTTATTAAAAAAATTATAATTCAAATGTAAAGCTTTAAACATTTCACAAATTAAAAATTTACACAAATCAATTGCATAAAACCTAACCTCTAACTTGCTTTGGGCCTTCACTCCAAAATTCATCAATTAAGGAACACAAATCAAAACAACAAAATTTATCAAAACAAATGAAAACTTAAATTTTTTTGTGAACATCTTTAAATGCTTTGGAGTTTTTGAAAAAAAAAAATGAACATATATGACAACATATTTTTAAGGACATAAAAACAAAAAAATCTACTTTTTATATTAAAATGGCAATTCATATTCACACAACAAATTTACATTTATCTAATTTTTTTTATTCTAAAAAATTAAAAAAGATGATTCCAATACTAGAAAAGGATTAGAAGTTTCAAGAACCATTCAACCAATTGCACCTTTTAAAAAGAAGTTGAAGAATATTCTAACATTGAATATATTTACATTAAAATTGAGAGGTGTTAAGTGTAGGGTAAATAACCTTCTCAAATACACTAATTCAAAATTAGTTTGAACCAATGTGTTTCAAACATGTTTGTTAGCATGTAAGTTTTTTTTGGCATGTCTTGAGCATATATAACCATCTTTGATGTTTTTAAAAATGTTTTGATTCATGATGTTTATTTTTATCACATTTTGTGCATGATGTTTTTTTTGGGGTAAAGTCTTGAAATTTTGGAAGCTTATAATTTCTATTAGACATTAACCAAAATGGAACATATGACACCATTATTTCAAGCCCTCATAAAAAGATTTCAATGTTGTTGTGTGAATATTTTCAGTCAAATATGATTTGATTTTTCAAATTACACTCCAAGTGGTTTGGAGTATTTTCAATAACATGTCTATTAAAAATATATTTTTATTTTTCCAATGCTAAAACATTCAAAAACATGGCATACAAACTAAAACATTTTGAAACATTTAAAACAAAAAAAAATGATAAATCTGAAATAAACAAACAAACAATTTCAAAACATTTGAAACATGTGCAATCATTTGTAACTAGTTCTAACATGACAACTTGTTTTATACAAATGGTTGATGGAAATTTTTCCAAACTCTTCGAACATGTTAAATAATGGAAGGGTTGAAATAAAACGGCAATTGAAATTTCCTTAAACATGGGACATGGTTTAAAACATGTTTGAAACATTTCAAATGAAGGGAAATATGAAAATTTTGAAACAAACTAATTATTTTGAATATATTTCAAAACTTTCTTTCAAAACATTTCAGATGTTTTTCAAAAATATAAAGATCATTAGATGGAAACATGTTTTTAACCCCTCAAACTTCAATCCAATTTTTTGTTTAATATCAAGAAATAACAAAAAAAATTAAATAGGGAAATTTTCAAACTTTTGAAACATTTCATAATTTATGAAACTTTTGTAAAACATGGAAAAAATAAATTAAATTGAACAAATATAATGGATTGTGACCTTGAAGGATTGAAATTTCAAACCAACAAAGAAATCAAAAGCAATAAAATAAATGAACAAGAAATGAAGCTCATCGACAAACATTAAATAACTAACAATTTTATTAAAAAAATAATTTATGGAAAAAAAAAACAAAGAAAATAATAAATACTTGCAAAACCAACAACCAAGTCAAAATGGACAAAAAACTCAAAACTTTCAAAACTTGGAGTAAAGACGGATGCCATGTTCAAGTAGCTCAAAACATGACACCACGAAACTTTAATTTTTAAAATGTTTTTAAAGCTTTGAACATTGGGGATTCAAAGCATTTGAAAGTTCAAGACATGACACCCAATCTACACCATGTTTCAAATGTTTGGGTAGTTTGGTTGTCCTCCTAAAGGTGCATTCACACTTGGTGTTAGGGACTCTAGGGTTGAGTCCCCTAACACCGTGCTAGCCATTTAGGACATAAACCTTGTTGCCATGAAAATTATAGGTTAAGCTAACATTCACTTACCATTGAGCTATGGCCCATTTAACATTGGGGGCCACCTAGGATGCCACTTAGATTTTCATTTAACATTGATTTAACATCAAGTGTGAATGCACCATAAGTGTATCATCTCTCATGCACATTTTAAAGACATGTCACTCAAATAAGGTCGAGGGAAGGTGCAATTTGCCTCCATTTTGTCCCTATAACAAATTGTAAGGCAATAATATTATAATATAACCCCAAAGCACTAAGTTCACGGTTATAAAGGCCTATGAACATGAAGCCTACAAAGAGGGCCCGACAAGTAGGTGTAAAGAGGCCTTACGGGCAAGGCATAAGGTGCCCCTCACACTTGTAACGTTGTGATCTACATTGGTTTAGCCTTATGACAATCATTGGCCTTGTGCTTTACAATGGGTTAAGGCCCGCAAGCAAGGGACAGTCCCCAAAGCCGGGCCTACTAGTACCAACCAAGGTGAAATTTACTTGACTACTACCTACCATCTCATCCTAGGCTAGGCCCTAATATTTGGGGATACCTCAACCCTAGGGCTTTACCCTAGAGAGAGAGAGAGAGAGAGAGAGAGAGAGAAAGACTTGCTGCCCAAACCATGAAAAAAATGAAAACAAAAAACCAAAGAAGTTACCACCTACCTCCTCACTCCATGGCTGCATCATAAATATAGCAAAGAAGTTACCACCTAGCCGCTCACGCTCTTGTTGCAAACCCCAACAACCCCCCCCCCCCCTTTGGTTTTTCCTTCCCCCGTCCCTCCCCCCCCCTCTTCCACCGCCCTTTTCCCTCCCCGCCCCCGGGCCCCCCCCCCGCGCCTTCCCTGCCCGCGCCCGGGGGCA